>Ga0101945_1000091_pt1 | contig 219477 bp, 162 predicted proteins | sample DewCreD2012metaG_2_FD_75246 | JGI IMG/M metagenome (GOLD analysis project Ga0101945, IMG submission 75246) | Hot spring sediment bacterial and archeal communities from British Columbia, Canada, to study Microbial Dark Matter (Phase II) - Dewar... ... | reverse complement strand
CGAGGGGTGAGGCGAGTGAGGATGTTCATTTCTGATGCTCACCAGGGAATCCAGGCGGCGATAAAGAAGGAATGGTTAGGGGCTTGCTGGCAAAGATGCAAGGTTCATTTCATGAGGAATATTCTGGTTAAAGTGTCGCCTCGGGATAAGGCTCGCTTAGCTGAGAAGTTGAAACAGATCTGGCTTCAGCCGGAAATAGGAAGTGCTGAAAGATTAGCTCAACTTATCATCGAAGAGTATGAGGGCAAGTATCCTGAGGCCATGCGTTTCGTGGAGGAAGGGCTTGAGGATTCGCTCGAGTTTATAATTTTCCGGAGATAGATAAGCTCCGCATCTCATCCACCAATGTTTTGGAAAGAACGAATCGTGAGATAAGGCGGAGGAGCCGGGTGGTGGGCGTTTTTCCTTCGGTTGAATCTTATCTTCGTCTTGTTACTTGCTATCTCACTGAATACATGGAAGACTAGGCTAATGATTATGCTTATATCAAAGCTGATAAGCTGATTCCTATATTAGAGCAAGAACAAATTTTAGCAGCTAATTAGAAGCTAAAAATGGAGAGTTTACGATGGCCATTTTGCGAACAAAAATTGACACCACCTGTCTCAATTTAACATTTAACTAATTTAAAAAAATTTTTATTATTAAGCAAAAGATCCTCTCTTTTAGCAAAATTCTTCTTGTTTCTGGATTTTTCGGGCCAGAAAATTTCCCCCCTTCTGACCGCCAGTCTCAATAAAAAACGTATAATATAATAAAATTTATAAATTTTTTCAGACTTTTTTGCTAAAGGTGATAGATTTTACGACTCTCAAAAGCGGATTGAATCCGGGCCAGTTCATCATTGCGGAGGACGTTTAGAGAAATATCCCTAAAATGCACACGCTTCAACTCGCCTTCGAGGATTTATCTTCGGGTTCTCTAAAAGCCCTCGGAGATTGATAATTCTTTAGATTTGCCTATTAAAATTCAAATCTCGGAAGAGTCAATTTATAAGGCTGAAAAAATAGAATCAATGCTTTTTAGATATGAGAGTTCGGCCTTAATTTTTCTGGTGGCGAAAGATAAAACTTCCGGAAATTTAAAACTCAGTTATTTCTCGTCAGGATCAAGGATAAATTTTTCTCGCATCAACATCTGGACCTGCTCGCGGGCCTGTCTGATGGTTTCTTCAGCCATTTTATAGCGAACATCAGCCGGCAATTTCACTCTGGCCACTCCCTGTTCAATGCCCTTGCTGCCCACAGCCACGGCCTCTCGCGGAAAAACTTCCCATTCATCCATCGTCGGGATAATGTATTCTTCGTGAATGCCCTTATCTTCAGCGACCTTTGCCAGTTCATAAGCCGCCGCAATACACATCTCATCGGTAATTGTGGTGGCCCGAATGTCCAGAGCGCCTCGGAAAATTCCAGGGAAGCCAAGGGAATTATTAATCTGATTGGGGAAATCGGAGCGACCGGTAGCCACAATTCTTGCGCCAGCTTCTTTGGCTTCCCACGGCCAGATTTCTGGCACTGGATTGGCCTCAGCAAAAACAATGGCATCTTTAGCCATTGAGGCTACCCATTCCTTCTTAATTGTTCCTGGTCCTGGTTTGGAGGCGGCAATCAAAACATCGGCCCCCCTCATCGCCTCAGGGATGTCTCCTTTTATGCCCTCAGCATTGGTTTTGAGGCAAAGTTCCCACTTTTCTTTATATTTATTCTGAAGTGTTTCCCGGTCGCCTCGGTCCTTGTGCAAGATACCCCGCGAATCAACGACAATTATGTTTCCCGGATTTACGCCGGCAGCAATGATCAGACGGGCAATCGCAATATTGGCTGCTCCAGCCCCAACCAGAGCTACTTTAATATCCTGAAGCTTTTTCCCGACAATTTTAACCGCATTGATGAGCCCGGCCAGAGTTACGCAGGCTGTTCCCTGTTGGTCATCGTGCCAGACTGGAATTTCACATTCCCGCCGAAGTGTATCCAGAATATAAAAACACTTGGGGTGAGCAATATCCTCAAGGTTAATTCCGCCGAAACTCGGCTGAAGCCATTTAACCGCCTGAATGAATTCATCAGGGTCCTTGGTAGCCAGACAGATCGGATAGGCATCAACGCCTCCAAGATATTTATAAAGAAGGGCCTTACCTTCCATAACGGGCAATCCAGCTTCAGGACCAATATCACCCAGTCCCAGAATTCTGGAGCCATCCGTCACAACAGCGATTGTATTACCCTTATTGGTGTATTCAAATACCTTTTCTCGATCCCTGGCAATTTCCTTGCACGGAGCTGCTACGCCGGGTGTATACCAGATGGCGAAATCATCAAAGCTTTTTATCCGGCACTTTAAAGTTACCTGAATTTTACCTCGATAAAAGGGATGAAGCCGAAGAGCATCCTTTGAGGGCTGCTCGGCTTTAGCCAGAAGCTCCTCTACCGTGGCTTTTGGTTTCATTTATGTCCTCCTTATTAATGCTAAAATTTATTTAGTCTTTTAGTTTACCATTTTCGCAGCTGAAAAGAAAGTATAAAGGTATCCAGATTCAAAAAACTTAATGGCATTGCAACCGGAAGGCCGCAAACTTGAGAAAAAATCTGAGGTTTCAAAGTCATACCATTTGACGGCTAAATGAAAAGAATGATGCTTCGACCATTAAAGGTTGAGAGAATTTAGAAAAGCGCCTCCCTTAAAAAATTTCGAGCTTCTTTGATTTCTTATCTTGAAAAATCTTTCTTCTGGAAAAAACTTATCTCTTCAAGCGAATTTAAAAAATTTTATCTCTAACTTATTTTCACTCTGGCTTTTCTTTTAAAGCTACAGGCAGGAATTTTTCTTTTTCCTTCCCGATCAGAGAGAAAAAGCAATCCGGGTCATGAACATAGGCCACAATCCATTTTTCTCCCACTGCCTGATTGAGACACTTCTTTTTTGTTTTTAAAGTTTCCAGGGGAAAAAGGTCAAAACTCATGATATAAGGAAGACCAACGTGGGCTGAAGTGGGCAAAAGATCGCCCGCAAAGAAAAGCTTCTTCTGTCCAGAAAAAATGAGAACACTCTGATGATAGGCCGTATGACCTGGAGTCAAAACTATTTTTACTCCAGGAATAATTTCTTTATCACCCTCAATGAGTTCAACCTGGCCAGCTTCGAGAAGTGGCCAGAAGTTTTCTTTAAGATAGCTTGATCTATCCCTTTCATTGGGTTTTAGAGCCGCTTCCCATTCCCCTTTCTGAATAAAATAGATTGCCCGGGGGAAGGCTGGTTTGAATTTTTCTCCCTCTTTCTCCGTATTATGACCGCAATGGTCAAAATGAAGATGGGTATTGATGACAAAATCAATATCTTCAGGCGTCAAGCCCGCCAGGCTCAGCGCTTGTTTCAGGCCAGGCTCGAGCCTGATAGCATAAATTTCTTTAAATTTAGCTGGCCAGTTTTCTCCCAGGCCTGTTTCAATCAAAACATTCCCTTTAGCTGAACGAATTAAGAGAGAATTTGTGGCCAGACAGATTCTGTTCAAATGATCAGCTGGAGTTTTTTTCTCCCAGATGACCTTGGGGATCACCCCGAACATACTCCCGCCATCAAGATAGAAAAAGCCCTCGCGCAGAGCCCAGATTTCTAAATCACCCAAGGAAAGCCGTTGAACCATCAGCTGATAAGCCGGTTAAGGTCGTAAATGAGGTCTTCCCGGCTGTAAGTGGCCAGTTCAATTTTTCCTGTATCCATCCGGAGGGCATCCTCCGGACAGGCCTCAACACAGAAACCACAAAAGCAGCACCGGCTAAGATCAATAATGAATTTCCTGGGATATTTTTGAATTTCTGGATCAGGATCTTCAGCCGCTTCAATATAAATGCATTCAGAAGGACATACGGTCAGGCAGAGCATACAGGCGACGCAACGCGGCCGACCATCTTCTCGAGTCATCATCCGGTGAAGACTTCTATGGCGGGGAGCAATCTCTTTCTTTTCTTCCGGATACTGGATTGTGACCGCGCCTCGTCGCCTCGTTCTTAGCCCCAGAACCTTAAGGAGATGAAACCACATATTGACAACAAAATGACGACAGGTAATCCAGCTACCCCGAATAATTTCGAAGAAATAACCAAGCAGCTTGATCATCTGATCACACTCATAATCATTCCGGTTGCCATAATATTAAAGAGGCTTAAAGGAATCAAAAGTTTCCAGCCAAAGTCCATCACCTGGTCATAGCGAAAGCGGGGATAGGTCCAGCGGACCAGAATCTGGAACCAGCAGAAGAAGAAAACTTTTAGGTTAAAGGCAACAACCTGGAGAAGAACAACTAACCAGCGTGGCATCCACCAATCCCAGCCCCAGGGAAAATGAAAACCATCTGGCCCGAGCCAGGGAACCTGCCAGCCTCCAAAGAAAAGGGTGGTCAGCAAACAGGAAACGATGATAATTTCCATGAAATCAGTCATCATAAACATGCCCCATTTAAGGCCGCCATATTCAGTAAAGAAACCAATAATTTCTGATTCTCCTTCAGGCAGATCAAAAGGCACCCTTTTGGTTTCAGCCAGAGCAGCAAAAAGAAAAATTAAAAAGGCGAGCGGCTGGAGGAATATGCCCCACTTGGGTAACCAGCCAAAAAGAAGTTTTCCCTGTTCGTGAACAATATCCTGCAGACGAAGGGAGGGGAAAACCATAATCACGCCGATAAGCGAAAGGCCAAGGGCAACTTCATAGGAAATCAGCTGGGCGGCTCCTCTCATCCCGCCAAGAAGAGTATAACGGTTACGGGAGGCCCAGCCACTGAGAACAATACCATATATGGCCAGGGAGAGCATGGCCAAAACAAAAAGAAGAGCCACATTAGCATCAAATATCTGCAGGCTTATTTCCCGGCTACCAATCCGGATGGTATCACCAAAGGGAATAGCTGAAATCGTAATGGCTACAAAGAAAAAGCTCAGGAAGGGAGCGATGGTATGGAGAAATCGATTAGCGAAGGGGGGAACAAAGTCTTCCTTAAAGATCATTTTAATGGCATCAGCAAAAGGCTGGAAAAGGCCCAGCAATCTCAGGCCGAGAATTTCCGCCCTATTTGCCCCGATTCTGTCCTGAATAACCGCACTTTCTTTTCGCTCTAACCAGGTAAGATAAAGAGTCAGGGTTAAAAACCAGACCAGAGCCAGAACAATCTTTATAAAGACAATGAGCCAATCAATAATCATAGCCTCTCACTTATATTCAATTTTTCTTCAGCTATTGCCTTCCAAATGGCTCGGGGAGAATTAAACCGGCCAAAATAACGGTAATTAACCGGAATCTCTCTGGCCAGATTAACCAGAATTTCCCATTCTGGCCGGCTTTCGCCCCAGGGATTCAAGGCAGCTTCAAAGCTCTGCATCAGGCCATCAACATTAATAAAGGAACCGGCTTTTTCAGCCACAGGAGTTACGGGAGCGACAAAATCCATAAGCTGGCTCAATTTTGACTCCTGGGAAGAAAAAAGAAATTTGGCTCCAATCTCGCTGGCCAGAGAAGAAAGCCAGTTTAGGGGCATTTTCTCAGCTAAATGAGCCGCAAATATAAGCAACAAATCAATTTTGTCCTCCTGGAGAACTTCCTCCCTGGATTTTAAATCGAAGCCAATTTTTTCGGCACCTCGACGGTTGGGTACTCTTTCGGCTGTAAGCAAGAAATTATCGCCTTTCTCCTCAGGCGGGTCACAGAAGATAAAACGCGAAACAGCAAGCTCTTCAAGAAAGAGTCGTCTCATCAGGAAAAGTTCTTCGTTAGTCAAAGCCGAATTTAAAACGAGCACTATGCGTGAAGTCCTTTTCCTGATTTTCAGGGCTCTAATTTTCTCGCTGAGAAGAATAATTAATTTCTCCCAGCTGAGATTTATTCGCCGTCCATTGACCAGCTGATAGGGCCGGTCAATCCTGTTTTCATCAAGATAACGATAGGAATAACGACCGAGGTCGCAGATCCAGTATTGATTAACCCGGAGATTTTTCCGGCTCCGGATACGAAATACCCTCTGACCCAATTCGATTCTGGGTAGACCCTTATGGAATTCAACATTGATAGCACAGTTACGGCTGCAGAGCGGACAAATGGAAGGCCGGCTATCAAGAAGCCAGCGCCGCGTTTTAAAACGAAAATCAAGATCAGTAATGGCGCCCACCGGGCAAATTTCGGCCAGATTGCCAGAATAATTATTATCAACTGGTTCGCCTTCATAAAAGCCAATGATGGATCTAATCCCTCTTTCAAAAACGCCGAGTTCGCCGGTTCGGGTGATTTCGAGGAGAAAGCGAACGCAGCGGGTGCATTGAATGCATCTTTCGCGGTCAAGAAGAAGATGGCGCCCAAGACGGACCAGTTTATCTTTCTTTTCCTTGGTCTCTCTGTATTGACTTGCAAAAAGTCCATAAAGTTCATAATAATCCTGTAGCTGGCACTCGCCAGCTTTATCGCAAATCGGACAATCAAGAGGATGCTCCGCTAAAAGGAACTCAAGGACTGAGCGGCGAGCTTCCTTAACTTTCTCGCTTTGCGTTTTCACAACCATACCTTCCCGCACAACTGTGGCACAGGCCAGCTCAAGCTTGGGCGCTCCCTCTATTTCCACCAGACAAAGGCGACAGCTTCCCTCAGGCGGAAAGGCAGGATGATAGCAGAGATGGGGAATTTCGATGCCTGCCTGGCCAGCGGCCTTGAGGATCGTAGTTCCTTCGGCTACTTCAATCGTCTGGCCATCGATAGTTATCTTGGGCATCTTTTTCCTCTCAATTCTAATGAGGAAGCATGGCTTCCAGCTCAGTCCTGAACTTATTAACTATCGCCAGAATGGGCAGGGCAGCAGCATCACCCAGGGGACAGAGGGTCCGACCTTTGATTTGAGAAGCCAGCCTCTCTATTTCTTTCAGGTCGTCTTTTCTTCCCTGTCCCGAAGCAATTCTTTTTACAATCTTATTAATCCAGGCAGTACCGATTCGACAGGGAGTGCACTGGCCGCAGGATTCATGGGAATAAAATTTGGTCACTTTACTGAGAACTTCAATGATGGGCACGGTTTCATCAATGACGATGATGGCGGCCGAGCCGAGCATTGAGCCTCTTTTCATCACTGATTCACAATCCATGGGAACATCTATCTCCTCAGGCAGTAAAATGGGCGCAGACATACCTCCTGGAATTACAGCCTTTAATCTCCGACCATTTTTAACGCCGCCAGCATAATCAAAGATAATTTTCCGTAGAGGCGTGCCCACGGGAAGCTCATAAACCCCTGGCCGCTCGACCATTCCGGAAACACTGAATAATCTCGTGCCGCCGTCCTTGGGCTGGCCCAGACTGAGAAACCAGTCAGCTCCGTTCAGGATAATCAGAGGCACATTTGCCACTGTCTCAACATTGTTAATGACTGTGGGCATCTGGAAAAGGCCAACCGAGGCTGGGAAAGGAGGCTTAAGACGGGGATGACCTCTTTTACCCTCCAGGCTCTCAAGTAAAGCTGTTTCTTCACCGCAGATATAAGCGCCAGCCCCACGATGCACCACAACCTCAAGATTGAATCCTGTACCAAGTATATTTTCGCCAAGAAATCCCTTATTTCTGGCTTCCTCTATGGCCTTTTCCAGCCTCTGGGCAATTTTTTCGTATTCACCGCGAATATAAATAAAGGCTAAGTGAATACCAACAGCATAAGAAGTGATAATTATTCCCTCGATAAGCAGATGGGGATTATGGCTCATGATGTAGCGATCTTTAAAGGTGCCGGGCTCACCTTCATCGGCATTCACACAGAGATATTTGGGCTTATCAACTCTCGGGACAAAGCTCCATTTCAATCCAGCCGGAAAGCCGGCTCCGCCGCGACCCCTCAAATTGGCTTTCTTTACCTCTTCGACTATCTCTTCAGGGGGCAGCTTTAGAGCTTTGCGGACAGCCTCATAGCCTCCATTCTCAAGATAGACATCAATCTTATGCAGATAGGGAAGATCAAATTGCCGGCTCAAAACCTTCTCGTTCACAGCCCTAATCCAGTTTAGCTAAAAGTTCATCAACTTTAGCCCTGTCGAGCTGACCATAAAGGTCATAATTAACCATAAGACAGGGGCCCTGATCGCAGGCGCCCAGGCATTCGACGGTCGATAGGGTGAATCGACCGTCAGATGTCGTTTCACCAGCTTTTATTCCCAGTTTTTCCTCAAGATATAATAAAATAGATTCACCGCCAGCCAGGGAACAGCTCAGATTGGAGCAAACTTGAAGATGATATTTACCCAGAGGTTTGCGAGTAAACATGGTGTAAAAAGTGACAACTTCCCTCACCCGAACAGGTTTTACTTCCAGGAGTTGAGCCACCAGTTTCTCTCCCTCGGGCGGAATAAAACCAAGTTTTCTCTGAACGATATGAAGGGCGGGAAGAAGGGCAGCCTCCTTCCTGGGATAACGAGGCAGGATAGCTTCTATTTCTTTTCTTATTACCTCAAAAACCGGTGCACTCACCTGTCAAGCTCCCCGCCAATCATATTTAAGGAACCAAAAGTTGGAATAACATCAGCCACCATATGACCTTTAATTAAAAATTCGAGGGCAGAAACAATATGAAAACAAGGCGCCCGGAGATGGAGCCGATAGGGTTTGTCTGTGCCATCAGAAACAATATAAAAGCCCAGCTCGCCGTTGCCTCCCTCGACCGAAAAGTAGACTTCTCCTTTTGGCGGCCTGATGCCGTGGCCTCTCATAAAAAATTTGAAATGGGAAATCAAGCCCTCAATGGTGGTGTAAACCTCTTCCTTGGGCGGTGGCACATAACGTCGATCAGAACACAGGATTTCAGGGTAGCGATACTTCTCCGATCCTTCCAGATTGGGCGAAAGTTTGATGGGCTTTTCCGGTCGCTGGCGCCTCGCCTGTTTTATGGCCTCATAGGGCTCAAGACCATCAGCCATAACTTCGGGAGGCGAAGCCGGTATCCTGGCCATAACCTGTTCGATAATCCGCAGGCTCTGTTCCATTTCTAACATGCGGACCATATAGCGGTCATAATTGTCGCCTCTTTCACCGAGGGGCACCTCAAAATCAAGCTCGTTATAGACAAGATAAGGATGGGCTTTACGCACATCATAGTAAACACCGGTTGATCTTAGGCAGGGTCCTGTCCAGCCAAAATTTATGGCTTCTTCTGGTTTGATCACAGCAATATCACGGGTTCGGTTAAGAAAGATCTTATTTTTATCAAGCAAACCATGGACATCCTTGAGAACCTGTCTTGTTTCGGCAATGGCCTTTTCGAGGGTCTGGCGATAATCAGGATGGAGATCAGCCCTGACTCCGCCGATGCGGATATAGGAAGTCGTCATGCGAGCTCCAGTGGTCCACTCGATTACGTCCCAGATAAATTCCCTGGCTTTGATTTTATACAGGAAAACGGTGAAGGCCCCGCATTCCATGGCCATGGCCGCCAGACAGGTTAAATGGTCTGAAATACGGGAAAGCTCACTCATCAGCACGCGAATAAGCTGGGCTCGCCTGGGCACCTCTATCCCCAGCATTTTTTCCACGGTCATAACATAGCCGAGATTGTTAATCAGCGGGGAAACATAGTTAAGGCGATCAGTATAGGGCAGCAGGTTAAAATAGGTCCGATTTTCACACATCTTTTCAAAACCACGATGAAGGTAGCCCACCTCCACTTCAGAATTAAGGATTTTTTCGCCATCGAGCTCCAGCATAATCCGTATGGTACCGTGCATGGCCGGATGGGAAGGACCCATGTTAATAAGCAAGCTTTCCGGCCTGGCCTCTCTTTCTATTCTGGTTGGCATTTTATTTCCTGAATTTTATTCTGGGCTGTCTTAGCCTTAAAGGATAATCTTTCCTCAAGGGATATCCCTCAAAACCGTCATACATAAAAATTCGCCTCAGATCCGGATGGCCAATAAATTCAATACCAAAGAGATCATAGACTTCCCTTTCCAGCCAGTTGGCGTTCCTCCACAGTGGAGTCAGAGAAGCAATCCTGGGCTCCTTTTCACTTACTCTGGCCTTGATTCTCAGCCGCCTGTTTGAACTCAAAGAAAAGAGATGATAAACCATTTCAAAACGAGGTTCCTCACCGAGATAATCGACGCACGTCAAATCAAGCAGCATGGCATAATCCTGGGGCTTTTCTTTCAAAAAGCTCATTACCTCAAAAAGAGCCTCTTTATCAATGACCGCCACCTCCATCCCCAGGGAGATAAAGGTTTCCTTTACCTGCTGAGGAAATTTGTTTTTTAATTTAGCTAAAATTTCCGTCTCCTCCATCGCCATTCCTGTTCCTGGTTTTTAATCTTTTCTTGAAGCTTTATCAATCCATCCAGGACTGTTTCTGGCCGGGGGGGACAACCAGGAATATAAACATCCACTGGAATTATCTGGTCGATGCCCTGAACCACAGCATAATTATCATAAATACCGCCGCTCACGGCACAGGTGCCGAAGGCAATAACCCATTTGGGCTCAGTCATCTGGTCATAGACTGTCTTCAACACCGGAGCCAGTTTCTGCGTTACAGTTCCAACCACTAAGAGCATATCGGCTTGACGGGGTGAAAAGCGCGTCCAGCCGGCACCGAAACGGTCAATGTCAAAATGGGCGCAGGCAGCGGCCATATACTCCATGCCACAACAGGCAGTAACAAAGGGATATTGGAATAGGGAATATTTACGGCCCCAGCTCAGAATTTCATTAAGGGTGGTCAAGAAGAAACGTCCTTCCATTTTATTCCCACTCAAAGGCGCCGATTTTCCAGGCATAAATAAAACCTAAGAGAAGAACAGCCAGGTAGGCGGCCATGATAAGGAGAGCTGAACCGGTCATTTCTCGGAAGACAAGGGCCCAGGGGAAGAAAAAGACCACCTCCACATCAAAAAGAAGAAAAAGGAGGGCCACTAGATAGAATTTGATAGGGAAAGGATTTATGTCCTTCTGCAGATAGGGGCTACCACATTCAAAAGGCATTTCCTTCAGGGGATTGGTTCTTTTTGGCCCGAGAAGGGCGTTCATGAAAAGCAGAAGGACCCCCAGAATCCCGAAGACTAAGAAAACCAAAAATAGCTCGATCACGGCAATCTTAATATTTAGGCGAAAAATTTTATCTAAGTCAATATAATTTTTTCAACTATTTTGATAAAATTTTTTGTCTTTCCTTTTCTGCCCCTTAATCCAGGATTTTCAATATTATCCAGAGCAAGTGGATGAAATGAAGAAATAAAGGGAGAAAAGAATGAACAAAGGGAAAAGAAGAGACAGAGAGGAAGGATGGATGGAGAGGGGGAGGAAGTAATGAAGGAAAGGAAAGGAAAGGAAAGAAAAGAAAAGAAAACTGAGTGAGTGAATAGCTGAATGAATGAATGAATGAATGAATGAAAAAAGAAAGGAAAAAGCGGGGAGAATGGATATTTGGAAAAGAAAAAGAAATCGAGGAGGGGTAAAATTAAAATAAAAAAGAATGATAAAATGAAAAAATCAATACAATGGAAAAATTATTAGATTGAGCTGATTAAAAAAGTATATTTGGGATAAATAGGCTAAAAGGAGGTTAAAAGGAAGTTAAAATCAAATTAAAAAATAGGCAGGTTAAAAGAAATTTTACTCAAAATTAAGGAGATTGCCAGGATCAGGGAGATGGGAGAAAATACCGAGCTCAGATGATTAATCTGCTCTGAGACATGATTATCAATCCCGGTAAAAAGAGGTAAAATAGGAGAAGAAATTAAAATGGAAAAAAGAAGCTTTCATCGTTTTTTCAATTCTCGCCATCATTCTTTCAAGAAAATTTATATTCTGGCCTTGATTTCTGTACTTTTTCTCTCCGCCTGCCAGCGCCTGAGCAGACCATCAAGGGTTATCCTGATAACCCTTGATACTCACCGGGCTGATTATTTAGGTTTTGTCAGACCAGATAAAGTTTCCACACCTCATCTTGATGCTCTGGCCAGAGAAGGAATTTATTTTGACCAGGCCTATTCTCTGATTCCCATTACTTTGCCCTCCCATGCCTCGATTTTCTTCTCCGAACCTCCTCACACTCTAAAAAATTACAATAATGGACAGGAACTTGCGGGAAAAAGAACCCGACCTTCCTTTGTTAATTATTTCAAGAAAAACAAATTTCGGACGGCCGCCTTTGTTTCCCTGGGTGTTCTGGCTGGCCGCTTCGGTCTGAATGAAGGCTTTGAATTTTATGAGGATTCCTTCCCTGAAGATAGATGGTATCTGCATGCTGAGGAAGTAAATGCCAGGGTCTTCCCCTGGCTTGTGGCCCATCAGAAAGAGCCTTTCTTTCTCTGGCTTCATTATTCTGACCCCCATGACCCTTATGCTCCGCCCGATTCTCCTGATGACTTAAAAATCTATCTTAATGATGAGCTCATTCTTGAAACGTGCTTGAATAAATACCGAACCTATAAACTCCACCTTACTCTTAAGCCTGGCCGGAATCTTCTTCGCCTTGACGTGAACAACTTTGCTGATGCCAATCCAGATCATTTTCTGGCTCGTTTTGACCGGCTCAGGGTGCTTGATGCGACCAGCGCCCAAGAAATAAAAGCTGACCTTATCCGGGGCTGGTATTTCCGCCGGGAGGATAGCATCTTCTTCTTTAAATCGGGAAGCTACATTGAAATCCAGAATGGACCTAAGCCCAGAGAAGTTATTTTCCATTTCCGGGGAAAGCTTCTTCTGCCTGTTGAGGCTATCAGGGACCAGTACCGGCGGGAAGTCGAATATATGGACAGGGAAATTGGCCGCTTTATCAACCGGCTGAAGGAATTAAATTTATATAAGAATACTCTTTTCGTTATAGTGGGAGATCATGGAGAGGGGCTGGGCGAGTATCTCAATACCTTTGGTGACCCCCATATTGGCCATATCCATTATCTTTATGATATTTATATGAAAGTGCCATTAATTGTCTGTTATCCTGGCGGGCTAAAGGGTGGTCGAAGAATCCAGGCCACAGTGTCCCTGTTAGATATAGCCCCGACGATTTTAGACATTATGGGCTGGGAAAAGCTTCCCCAGCAACAGGGTAAGAATCTATTGAAAATTAAAGACCGGGATGGCCGGCTGATTTTCATGGAGACCTATCGGCCTGAATCAGTGCGGGACCGTTTTGCCCTGCTGGCTTCACCCTGGCATCTTATCCTTACCCCTGAGGAGAATAGACTTGAAATCTTTAATTTAAAGGACGACCCTGAGGAAAAAAATAATCTGGCCGGGTCAATCGAAGGCGATGAATCCGTTCAAATGTTAAAAACCAGGCTCGAAGAATTTGCCCGCCGCGCCCTCAAGGAGAAAATAGAAATTGCCATTGATAAGAAAACTGAGGAAATGCTCCGTTCTCTCGGCTACATCCGCTAAAATCGGGACGCAAACATTTAATCGCCTGCCCAGAAATGGGACCGGCAGAGAGGACATAAACATTAAATTTATTATCAGATTTTTAATCTTTTTATCTTTTTATCTTTTTATCGGATTCTCACTTTATTCAGAAATGTCGAATTTAAATCTTGAATATTTATTTCTGAAGGGAACGGTAAATTCTGGCTGGAAGACCTAGAAAAAGACGGTTGACCAGGCGCATCCAGCGGGGCCTGGTCTGGGGCGAAAGGGCAGCAAGCCTCAGCTCTTGTTTCTTTCTCTCCAGGTATTTCTGGACAATTGGACATCCCAGGCTGGAAAGACAGTAAGGACTTAATTTTCCCTGACTGAGATATCGCCTTATTTCCTGCAGGGCCGGACCATTCCAGGCTGTGGCCCATTCGCTCATGGGAGCAATCGGCTTCTCGCCATGACAGCAGGGTAAAATACCCCGCCGCAAAATATAATAGCTCTGCCAGGGCTCACGGCAGAGGGGAAGATTCTTGAGTCCCAGTTCGTCTTCTTCAAAGTTTTCCATCTCGACCTTCTCCTGTTCCCTTCAATTTAACCACCTTTAGCTCTTTCCTGCTGGCTTGTTTTTTCACCCGAATGTTTTTTCTCCTCGCACTTAAAGATCAAAGCTTTGAGCGGCCGGGTTCGGCCACCTGGCCGAATTCAAATTGATTGGCTACGGGAATCTTATATTTCCTGGAAAGCTCCTCAGCCTGAGAAATAACCTTTCTGATTTCCTCAGGGCTTAGAAGTTCCTTCTCATAATCAAAAAGATAGCCGCCCCTTTCCTCTCTAATATCAGGCTTTTCCAGATATAAAAGCGGCCTCAAAACCAGAGCATCAGCTTCAATTCGCTGGCAGAGCCGAAAATATTCCTCGAGCTCATGAAGATTAACCCTCATGGGCATGAAAACCATAAAAATTTTAGGCAACCCTTTCATCTTTTTTCTTTCTTCATTGAGTTTGATCAAATTAGACACAATTTCGTTAAAGCGCTCATTTCTTATTTTGGCATATGTTTCGGCCGAGGCCGCATCCAGGGAAACATAGAGATAAATTGGCTTCCCCAGTAAAGCCCGGATGGTTCGGGCCGTAAAAGCCTGACCATTGGTCGAAAGCTCGACAATCTTTCCCCTGGAGGCACAGAATTCAAGAATCTCTTCAAAACGGGGATGAAGCAAAGGCTCACCAAAGGAGCAATTAACCACAGTTCTGGCTGCATTAAAAAAGGGACCGTAACTGGCCAGCGTCTGATCATCAACCACGACATCTTTATCTTTTCCCTCTAAAATCTTCATCCGGTCATAAAGGCAATAGACACAGGGAGGCGAAACATTGCATCGAGAATAAAGGTCAATGCCCAGGTTGGTGGGATAGGAGGTAAGCACAGTTTTCCCCGCCATCATCTCCTCATAATTCTTTACAGCATTTTCATGAAAGAAAAGAATATCCCGATGTCTTTCTTCATCCTGATGCCAGGAAATTGGTCCAACCCTTATGCCGAGCTCGCGGCGATCCTCCGGGTGGTAGCGTTCAGGGAAAAGCCGATTTAATTTAAAAATCAGTTCTATGGGCTCAGAACTTCCCGCCCTTGAAAAAACCTCAGCTTCCTTTAAATCATTCCTGTTAAATAAATTTTCCTTTTCAGCTGGTACCAGCTTCTGGTTCCCAGTTATTAATCCCTTGTCTTCTTCTGGCTTAAGGTCTGAAAAGCCTGAAGGAGGCAACTCCGACAAATCCAGGCTATAGACATTCCATTGATAAAGGAGGGGCCACCGGCCTATCTCCTTTCCCTTCCACAGAATTGAGAGAATCTGTTTCTGATTAAAATATTCGCTGGAAATGGGCATTAAAAGATAGCCTTTTCTCCAGGAAAATGGCAAAAACAATCTGGCCTCCCCCTGCATCCAGCGAAAAGGAAAAATTTCTCCCTTTTCCCATTCATACCAACCTTCTCCGTAAAGTGGTTCCAGCAACTCTTCTAAATTAATAACCCTGATTGACCTGACCATTATTCCCAGCTCACGGCCATCACCCTGAGCGTGGAAGACACGATTTAAAGTCAAATTAATTGTGACTTCCCCTTCTCCAGTCAGACGAAAAAGATAAACAGAGAAAGCCGGATGGATTTCCCTTTCGCCGGCCTCACGACCATCAATAAAAACCTTGAGCTTTGGCTTTTCCGGCGCAAAGGAATGGCCAGCTATGATCTCGATAAGCCTCTCCCCCTTTCCCGGGTCAAGGGAAAGACGCAGCCAGGCTTCTCGCCCCATCCAGCGAAAGGGCTGGAAACCATCGTGCTCTTCAGCGTACCAGCCTGCGCCATAAACCAATTCTTTGACCATTGGCTTTTCCATTGTATAGGCTCATTATCTTCTGAGTCAATCAGGACAGTCTCTCGCCAAAAAATGCCCTGGTTTCGCTCTTTTTTAATTCTAAATTAGCCTTCAGCGACCCCTATTTCCAGGCAGAAGGTAAAAATAAATCAATTTTAATCAGAAGAGGCGATTAAAATTGAAAATAAAGGAACCTTCCTGAAAAAAGAATCATGTTTTTCAGATTCTGACAAAGATGGTTCTTCCATCCCTGAAAGAAAACGCGAAATTCAGGTCTAACCCTATTATCAAAAAAGACCCTCAGGGAAAAGAATCGAGTCTTTTGACCATGAATCCAAGGCCTTTTTTAAATTTGGCCAAATTTTGGAAGGATGAATCAGGCTGAAAATGTGAAAAGTTTAAGAGGCCGGGCTCCTGTCCTGGCTCAGAGTCATAATTTTATCCTCACTAAATTCTCTTTCAAGGCTTGGCCCAACGAAGGGAAAAAGAATTTTTTCCGAGCAGGTTTTTAAAGAAATAAAAATTATTCGAATTTAAGAAAATGAAGAACCAGAAATCCTGTTTGAAATGAGAAAATTTATTCCAAAAATACTTTAAAAAAACTTCAGTCATTAATCAAATGCAAAGCCTGATTCAGGGTTTTCAGGCTAGCTTCAGCCAGAGCCTCACTCAGAGTAGGATGCACATGGATGGTACGGCCAATCTCTTCGATTCTGAGTCCGAGACGGAGCGCCAGGGCCATCTCGCCAATCATCTCCGAGGCAGCTGGCGAAAGAAGATGAGCTCCAACTAATCTATTATTATCATCAGCTAAAATCTTCACCAGCCCTTCACTTTTTTCCATGGCCACAGCCCGGCCACTGGCATGAAGGGGAAAAAGCCCGATTTTTATTTTCAGACCCCTTTCCATTGCTTCTTCCTCTGTCCAGCCAACAGAGGCCAGTTCAGGATCAGTAAAAACGGCCACGGGAATCATCTGAGGTTCAAGAGAATGCCGGGCTCCAAAAGCATTTTCGACAGCCAGAATTCCCTCATGCATGGCCTTATGAGCTAACAATTTGCCACCAATCAAATCACCAACAGCGTAAACCTGGGGCCAGTCTGTTTCTAGATATTCATTGACCTTAACAAAACCACCAGGCCCGCAGAGAGCTGAATCCAGCTGCTTAACTATTTCTGAATTGGGCCGCCGGCCAGCAGCCAGGAGAACTTTTTCTCCCTCGACTTCAAAGGGCTGGCCAGTTTTCAAACAGGTACCGCTGAGCTTCACTTTATTCTCAAAAATCTCAGCTCTTTCGACCTTCATTTGGGTTTGAATTTCAATTCCCTGGCGTTTGAGCAGTCGGGCCAGCCTTTCGGCCAGCTGACGGTCAACTCCGGGCAGAGGTCTGGCCAGGATCTCCAGAATGGTTACCCTGGTTCCAAGGCGGGTAAAAATGGAACCTAATTCAAGGCCAATGGCGCCGGCGCCGATTATAATCATGCTTCCTGGCGGCTCTTCCAGTTCCAGAGCTTCCCTGGAGGTTATTACTCTGGTGCCATCAGCTTTGAGAAAAGGTAAGTCAGCGGCACGACTGCCGGTAGCTAGAATAAGGCGTTCAGCTTCAATTGTTATTTCTTCCTCTGCGGTTGCCACTGCGGCGCATCGTTCATTAATCAGGCGAGCTTTCCCTTTTATCAATTTAACTCCATTCTTTTCGAGGAGAAATTCAATACCCTTTACCAGGCGATCAATGATTGATTGTCTCATCTGCTGAACCTGAGGCCAATCAAGATTGAGCCCTTCTTTCCCCCTGAACCTCGGATTATGGCGGACTTCCTTCAGGATCTGAGTTTCATGCAATAGATATTTAGTTGGAATACAGCCATAATTGGTACAGGTGCCGCCAACTCTATCTTCTTCCATTAAAATTACTTTTTTCCTGAGCTGGGCGCCGCGAAGCGCAGCTACATAGCCACCGGGGCCAGCCCCAATAATGGCCAGTTCAGTTTTCTCCACTTTCTTCATACCCAATCTCCTTGCCCTTAATTGAATGCTTTTTCCTTTATAGCTTTCTTTCCTTTTTCAGTGAATTATAAGCTTAAAATGTGGGGATAACAAATTTTTAAATCAAAAAAAGAGACTAAGATATCAGAAAAAAGACGAATATCGATAACGGATGGATTTATTTTGGCCCCTGGCTTGAAAAGCAAATAGAAGAAAGTGGGACCGGATTTTTTCTATGGCCAAAGAAGCTATCTGTTAGGTTTATACTTGACAAAAATAATTAATCTCAGTTATCTCACTTTATTTTTATCTTTTTTAACGGGAATAAATCTCCCTCTAGGAAAAACGAAGGCTCCATCAGGCCCTGTTTTAACCTCTTACATGGCCACAAAAAAAAATAAATCATTTTGTAACTTTAATTTCTTATGGGCTTGAAATTTTACCCTGTTTTCAAAGGAAATACAGCCTCTTCGAGCCTGAAAATATAAGCACACTTTTTGCGCAGGAAACATCTTGTTCTTGACAGGAGGAGCTTAAAAAAGAAAAATTAAAGCGTTTTATTTTCCAGAATCAGAAAATTAAAGGCCGGAAAGATATGAGTCGATCTTCCAAAAAGAAAAAGATATTTTTTCGACATTTCTTCCTTTTATTTTTTTTCTCTGGCAGCTTAATCTGGTCTTCATCAGTTTCAGCCTCGAGTCCGGCTGTACTCCATCTCCAATTTGAAGATCCGAAGCCAGCTGAAATTGAAGTTTTGCTCTGTAGCTCTCATTTTGTCAACCCCCTTAAAGGAAAGCCAGGGGAGAAAGGAGAAATTACTTTCTTTGGACTTCCGCCTGGTTCTTATGAGCTTTTAATAATAACCGGCCAGAAGAGATGGCAGGAGAAAATCTTTCTGGAGCCAGGACAATTTCTTCAGATCAAAATCAGGTGGAAAGATCCATCCGCTTCGCCTCGGATTGACCAGTATGATTTTGCCAGTATTGGGGCCCAAACGGTTATCAGCCAGAGGCAGCTTTCCCTTTTACCCTCAGCTGATAATTTTTCTTCGGTTATAGAAAACCAGGATCTTTCAGGGACGACCAATCGCATTGATTCGGGTGGACTCTGGGCTGATCATCCGGCTCTTTTCAGCTCCCGGGGTGGCACCTCCTGGACTCAAAATGAATTCCGACTCAATGGCCTTAACATTACCGAGCCCTATTATGGTGGAATGCCTCTTATTTTACCTGATTTATTAATCATCGAAGCCTGGCGACACTATAATAGTTTCCATATGGCCTCAGCGACTTCACCCGGTGGCCTGATCGAAATGGAAACGAAAAGAGGGGAAAGAAGTTTCCACGGAGGAACCAGTATTTCCCTGATTGAGCCCTGGTTGACCTCCTCCAATATCACTGCTTCTCTCTTAAAAGAAGGTTTAAAAGAGAATCACACTTTTAATCATGATCGAAAGTTTCGCTTCTGGCTTTCTGGCCCGCTCTTTTCCAGAAATCGGTCTTTTCATTTTAGCTTCTTTGCCCAAGATTTAAGCCGGAAGATAGCCGACTATAACGGCCTTAACCGGAGCCGCCTGATGACAACTACCCTGAGAGTCAATGAGCTCACACGTATGGGTGAAATATCTCTATTAGCCAGTGGCGAGCAAACGATTGAGGAAGAAATGGGAGCAGCCAGAAAAATGGCCAAGGAGGCAACCCTTAAAGGCAGCCGGCGGGCCTATCTCGGCCAGCTTTTTTGGCAGAGCCTGCCTTCATCCAGACAATCTTTTTTTTCTGGCCTGAGTTTTGCCTTTCAGATGACATCCACCTCGCCCTATGTCACTCCGACAAAACCTCCCTGTCGGGAAATTTTTCGACCCCGCTTCTGGCAGGCACCTTTGAGATTCGGCGAGGAAGAGAAAGGGCATTTAAATTTCCATACCCGGGGTGAGCTTCTTTTCGGGTCACCTTCTTCAATTTATCATTTCTTCAATTTCGGCCTGGATTTCTCCTATCGTTTCTTCCAGACCAGGAAAAAAATTCCGGGCTTAACCCATCTTCTCTTTCTTGAAGGCAAGCCATCACTTGTGGCTCTTTTCTCCCTGGCCCATCAAGAACAGGAAAAGGCCACTGACCTGAGCTTTTATTTTCAGGATACTTGGCAACTTCCCCCTCTGATTATTGAGGCCGGGCTGAAAGTCATCATGACCAGGGGCAAGGGAGGCCGAACTGAAAGCCGAAGAACATTTAACGATTTTTCCCGGGCCTCACCCTCCAGAATCTCCTGGACGAACTGGTTGCCTCGATTCAGCCTCACCCTGCCTTTAAGCCAGAGCAAAAGAAGTTATCTTAAATTCTATTACGGACATAAAGTTCATCTTCTGCCTCTCAATTATCTTCGCTGGGGAAACCCTGAAGCTGAAGGCTGTCTGATTTACCGCTGGACAGACCTCAATGGCAACTTTCAGCTGGAGGAAGAGGAACTGGGTCCTTTGCTGAGGCGAGAAGGACCTTTCTTTGCCCGAATTGATTCCAGTCTTCTGCGGCCAGTCACCGCTGAATTTGCCCTGTCATTCGTTTATCGCCTGAGCAAGGAATTTTTTCTTTCTCTTTCCGGCTTTACCCGCTTGACCCGGCATCTGGTGGAAACTGAAAATATCGGACTGAATGAAGATGATTATGAAAAATTAATTCTGGAAGATATTGGTGATGATCGGATTCCCGGAACCCACGATGACCTTATTTTAACCATCTTTAATCGCCTTCCCGGGTCGTTGGGCAAGGATATCTATCTCCTGACAAATCCAGATCGAACTCATCGAACCTCGCGATACCGGGGCCTTGATCTGATTATCCTTCGCCGCTTCTCCTCTTCAATCTTTTATTTTTCTTTTACAGCTACAGAAGCCTTTGGAACGACCAGCCCAGGAAATACTGAATGGGAAAATGATGAGGCCATCATCGGTTGGCTTTATGATGATCCAAATTCACTGATCCATGCTCGGGGGAGATTGCGTTTTGATCGGGCCTATACAGCCAGGCTGGGTTTCAGTCTCTTTTTGCCTGGAGAAATTAAGGGCGGTCTGATTATCAAGTATTATGATGGTCAGCCCTTCAGCCGGAAAATAATTGTGGACAACCTCAATCAGGGACCGATCTTTATTCAGGCCTTTCCCCGGGGTATAGCTCGATACGAGTTTAATCTGACAGCCGATTTCCGCCTGGAGAAGAGCTTCACATGGGGAGATCTAAAAAGCTCGCTTTTTATGGAAGGCTATAATATTTTCAATCTACATCAGACAACTGAAGAAAATGAATGGACCTCGCCTGAATTTCCATTACGCTGGGCCACGGAAATCCAGCCCCCCCGTTCTTTTCGGCTGGGCTTAAAGCTTGAATTCTGAGGGAAATTCGGGAGAGAATTTAGTTGGTAAAACTCTAAAACAGGAGAAATTGTTCCGCCAGAGGATGCAAAATGAAAGGGCCAGAGACCGAAATAAAAAATATAAGGCCAAAAAGCTCTAGCCGGAAAAGAAAACAGGATTTTTATTTTAGTATTTTCATTTTTTCTATCGGAATAATAATATTTAATTTTTTTCCCGCGCCCCTATCCGGACAGCCCCTATTTATCTATCGGCCGGTTCAAGAGAAAAAGCCCCTGCTCAGTTCTGGTCGGCTTGACCCTCGCGGGGAACTTTTTGCCCTGCTTCTTATGCCCTCTAATTTTCCCAGCTTCAATGATCTCAGCGGGCCTGAAGATCGCTGGAATTTAGGCTTTCAGCTCTATTTAGATTTAACTCCTTCCACCGAATTTCTATCTCAGTTGATTACCCATGACGATGGGCATAATCGAACCAAATTCGACTGGCATTTCAGCCTGCGCCAGCAAATAGACCGCTATCTTGTTTTAATTGTGGGCCACGACAGCAATCATGATTCGGATCATCAGAGTTTTGTCAATAACAAACCCTTCTATTTAAATCGCAATTATCTCGGCTTCGGCCTCTGTTTTAGCTCCAAACAATTTTATTTTGAGCCTTTCACTTGGTTTTTCCATCATACCAACCAGCGCTCTTACCTTGACTTCTCGGGCGAAAGACTGAAACAGGAATATGGTGCCAGAATCGGCTTTCTCCTCAGCCCTGAAGCCTCGCTCAGCTTCCAGGCCATTCTCCAGAGTGATGTTGCCTTTGCCCGGGGCCAGATGGCCCAGGTCGATTTTTTTATGAGATTGAGACTTCTTTCCTGGCTGGAATTTTCCCTTGGTGGCAGCTTCTGGCGTGACTTGAAGGAAAGTCGCCTCGGTCAGCGCCAGTCTTTTTATAAAATTTCGTGGGGAATTGCTATCCCCTTTTAGGCCAGAGGAGGAGCCATGCTCTCTTTTATCGAAAAATTAATTTTTGCCCTTTTGATATTAATAACTTTAATCGCCTTCTTTTACCCTGTTTTAAAAAAATATTTAATTATTCGCCTGGGTCAACCCCTGGCCCGGACAGATAGATTCGGGGCCCGCCTTCTCCGGATGCTTAGCCGGGTTCTTCTCCAGCGCTGTTCATTGAGAAATGAGCGCCTTGCGACCGGGTTCATCCATGCCGGCTTTTTTTATGCAGCCTTAACTTTCGATCTGATGACGGTCAATCACACCCTTGAAGGCTTTTCAAACCACCTTTCCCTCTTTGGCCATGGTAGTACCAGAACCGCAATCTCTTTTCTGATCGACCTGATGGCCATTATAGTTCTTATCGCTACTCTCTATTTTGCTCTAAGACGCTTTATCCTGAGACCCCAATCCTTAAAGACTACCCCCCTTGATTCTGCTCTTATTTATTTTTTCCTGTTAGCTACTACCCTAAGTTACCTCTTTTTTGAGGCCTGTGCGGCGTCGGCTCGACCGGATGAAATTCGTTTCTCCTTCCTTGGCCCTGTCTTCAACCGTTTTCTTTTCGGGAAAGATGTTGAAGCCCTGAATATAGCCAGGCTTTACCATGTTTCCTGGTGGCTTCATATAATTATCGTTTATGCCTTTATTGCCTATGTTCCCCATTCCAAGTATTTCCACATGTTCGCCGGCCCCATTAATCTTATTTTTCACCGTAAGGAAAGCCCGGGCGAAATCAGCCCGCTGGACCTGGAAAAACAGGAGGTCTTTGGCCTTGAAAAGGTATCTGACCTCACCTGGAAAGATTGTCTCGATGCCTTCGCCTGTATTGAGTGCGGGCGCTGCCAGGATGTCTGTCCTGCCTTCATTTCCGGTAGGCCCCTTTCGCCCAAAATGATTATCTTCAATTTAGAAAAACATCTGCTGGCCTCTTTTCCCCTTCTGAAAAGCCGGGAAAGAGATAAATTGCCAGGCCTTGTTCCAGCCATCATCAAACCTGAAGAAATCTGGACCTGTACGAGCTGCGGCGCTTGCATGCATGTCTGTCCCGTGGAAATTGAACATCTGCCAAAAATATTCGGTCTGAGGCAGAGTAAAGTTCTCATGGAAAGTGATTTTCCGCCTGAACTCAGCAGCTTTTTCCGTAATCTGGAAACCAACGCCAATCCCTGGGGAATAGGCTTTGCCCGCCGGGCGGAGTGGGCTGAAAAAGAAAAGGTGCCGCTTCTCGCCACTAATCCTGAGGCAGAAATCCTTTTATTTACGGGCTGTTCAGGCGCCTTTGACGAATCAGGACAGGCCATAGCCAGAGCTATCGTCAGGCTCCTGCGTCAGGCCGGAGTTAATTTTGCTATCCTCGGTGAAGAAGAAAAATGCTGCGGTGATGCTGCTCGACGTCTGGGAAATGAATATCTTTTCCAGATCCTGGCCAGGCAAAATCTCGAAATCTTCAGCCAGTATAAGGTTAAAAAGATTCTGACCTTCTGTCCCCATGGCTACCATACTCTAAAATATGAATATCCCAAACTGCTGCGCCTTTTTCCTGATATTCCCGATAGAGAAAAGGAACTTCTGGCTAGAATAGAAGTTTTTTCCCATCTAGAATTTTTCCAGGAACTTATCCGTCAGGGCCGGCTTAAATTTAAATCCAGGGAAATGAAGGTCACTCTACATGATTCCTGCTATTACGGCCGGCACCATGGACTGATTAAGGAACCAAGAAAGCTGATTCATTCCATCCCCGGAGTCTCCCTTGTTGAACTGAAAAACTGCCAGGAGCACAGCTTCTGCTGCGGCGCAGGCGGCGGCTTGATGTGGACAGAAGAGAAACTCGGGGAAAGAATCAACCGGCTTCGAACTAAAGAAATAATTTCAACCCAAGTTAAAACTATTATCGCCACCTGCCCCTTCTGTTTGACCATGATTCGGGATGGACTCAAGGACTCGGGTCAGGAAGACTATTCTGTCTTTGAAATAACCCAGTTTCTGGCTGATTCCCTGGCCTGATCAGGATAAAAGAAGTTCGCGGAAGGCCTCTATGACCCGGTCAACATCCTCGTCATTTACATCTTTGTGAGTAACAAAGCGAATTCCACCCGAAACGGGTAAAGCGAGGATTCTTCTTTTCTTAAGCTCTTCAAGAAAGGCCGGAATGCTCCAGCGGGGATGATTGAGGCCGAAGATAATGATATTGGTTTCTATTTCTTCAGGATTCAGGCTTATTCCGGGAAGTCCGGCTATGGCTCGAGCCAGGCGCCTGGCCCGGTCGTGATCCTCCTTCAGCCTGTCAACCATCTGGGTTAAGGCAATGATTCCACAGGCTGCCAGAACCCCGGCCTGACGCATCCCCCCTCCCAGTGCTTTGCGCACTCGCCGGGCCTGATCAATGAAATCTCTTGGTCCGGCCAGCATGGAGCCAACAGGTGCTGAAAGACCCTTAGATAGGCAGAACATTATAGAATCAGCGAGCCTGGCGTATTCTTTAACCGGGACACCGGAGGCCAGGCTCGCATTGAAAATGCGGGCTCCATCAAGATGAATTTTCACACCATAGCGATCAGCCACCTCCCTGATAGCCTTGATATTGTCCAGAGGAATAACGGCTCCAGACCAGTTATTGTGGGTATTTTCAAGACAGATCAGGGAAGTGCGGGGAGTATGAACTGAGGGCAGCCTTATATGGCGAGCCACATCATCGGGATCCATCGCGCCTCGCCAGGAAGGAAGCGGCCTTGGATTCACCCGGGAAATGAAGGTAAGATGGGTGGATTCCATGTTGTAAATATGAGAGCGAGCTTCGAGGATAACTTCCTCAAGTTCCCTGGTCCAGACTTTGACCGCCACGGCATTTCCCATGGTTCCAGATGGAACAAAAAGAGCCGCCTCCTTACCCATAATCTCAGCTGCCAGATTCTCCAGCTTCTGAACTGTGGGATCATCGCCCAATACATCATCGCCCACCTCAGCCTCGGCCATAGCCCGTCGCATGGCTTCAGTGGGCTTAGTCACGGTATCACTGCGGAAGTCAGACCATCTCTCCATGACCACTCCTTTTTCCTGAAATTAAAATCAAGCCTAATTATAAATCAAGCCAGGAAGAATAAAAATTTTTTCTTAAATGATTTAATCTTAAAAGAAAGGAGCTTCTCTCGCTCAAACTCAAAACATTTCACCTTTCACCCTGCAATTTACACCATCAGGATGATATGATATAGAATAAACCTGTCGTTAACAGGTAATTAAGGTATTCTTAATGCTAAGTGATAAAATTTTAAATCTGGCTATAATTCTTCTTGTGGCCACTATCCTTTTTTTTGGCAGCGCTCTGCTCACCGCCCGCTTGATTCTCAAGGGAGAAATAGTTACTGTCCCTGATTTAAGGGGAAAAACACCGGAGGAAGCTCGTTTTGAGGTCAGCCGGCGTTTACTTTCCTTGAGCGTTCAGGCAACTGAATATCATGATGAAATTGAAAAGGGCCGCATCATCCGCCAGGACCCGCCGGCTGGTTCCAGAGTCAGAAGCAATCGAATCGTCAGAGTGGTTCTTTCAGCCGGGACCGAACTGGTGGAAGTTCCTGATCTGACCAATAAAAGCCTTGAAAACGCCATTCAGCTTTTAGCCGCTTCCAATTTAACCAAAGGGCTAATTGCCCAGATCTACACCCCTGAGTTTCCAGCCGGGCGGGTTATCGCCCAGCGACCCATACCCAAAGAGGGTCGGGTTAAAAGATTCACTCCAGTCAATCTTCTGATCAGTCAGGGAGAAAGAGAAGAAAAATATGTTATGCCTGACCTTATTGGCAAAAAAGCAGATGTGGTTGTGGCCCAGCTTCGGAATCTTGGGTTCAATGTGGCCAATATCCGCAGCAGCTATTATCCAGGACTCAGTTCAGGAATAATCATTAAACAGAATCCGCCTCACGGTTATTGTGTTCAGAAGAGAAATTTAATCAGTCTGGAGGTAAGCCGATGAGTATTCTCCTTGCTCCTTCTCTGCTTTCAGCCGACTACGGGCATCTCGGGGAAGCAGCCAGGCTGGCCGAAGAAGCTGGAGCTGACCTCATTCATATTGATATCATGGATGGCCATTTTGTGCCCACCCTCAGCTTCGGTCCCCAGCTTGTTGCCTCTCTTAAAAAAATCATAAAAATCCCTATCTGGGCTCATCTCATGGTGGAAAAGCCTGAGATCTTTATTCCTCAATTTTATGAGGCAGGCGCCGACTGGATATCCATTCATCTTGAAGTTAGCCCCCATATCCATCGCCATATCTTTCAGATAAAAGAACAGGGACTTAAAGCTGGACTAACCCTTAATCCAGGAACCCCCATCCATCTGCTGATTGACATTCTCAAGGACCTTGATTTTGTTCTGCTCATGACAGTTGATCCCGGCCGGGGGGGTCAATCTCTTATCGAATCCACGCGAAATAAAATTCGCCTTCTTCGCCACTGGATTCAGGGACAGAAGCTCCAGATCCCCATAGCCATTGACGGCGGAGTTACCCTTGAGAATATGCCGAGATTAATTGAAGATGGAGTTGATATCTTTGTAGCCGGGGCGACCATCTTCAATCATCAGGATCCGGCCATGGTCATTAAAAAAATGAAAGAAATGGCCTCCAGGAGATAATGAGTATGAAATGTCTGGTCACTGGAGTAGCTGGCTTTATCGGTTCCCATTTAGCTGAAAGACTTCTCAAAGAAGGCTACGAAGTGGTTGGCCTCGATTGCTTCACCGATTTCTATCCCCGCTGGATAAAACAGAAAAACCTGAGTTTCCTTTTAGGCCAGCCTAAGTTTAAATTTGTGGAAGATGACCTGACCAGGGTTAATTTGAAGGAATTACTGGATGGCGTAAGCTTCATCTTCCATCTCGCGGCTCAGGCAGGAGTGAGAACAAGCTGGGGAGAAAATTTTTCGGAATATTTGAAGCACAATATTCAGGCAACCCAGAGGCTACTGGAAGCGCTTAAAGAAAGAAAAATAGAAAAATTTATTTTTGCTTCTTCTTCTTCCATTTACGGTCTGAGCCCGGTTTTTCCCATGGTTGAAACCGGACCCTTTCAGCCCATATCTCCCTATGGAGTCACCAAGCTGGCAGCTGAACAACTCTGCTATCTTTATTATAAAAATTATGGAATCCCGGCCCTTTCCCTCCGTTTTTTTACCGTTTACGGGCCGAGGCAGAGGCCGGATATGGCTTTTCATAAATTTTTCGTGGCCCTGCTCGAAGATAAAAAAATAACTGTTTATGGCGATGGTCATCAGACCCGCGATTTTACCTTCATTGAAGATATTGTGGAAGCTAATCTTCTCGCAATGAAACGAGGCCGGGCGGGCGAAGTTTATAATATAGGCGGTGGTCACAGGAAAGAACTGGCTGAGGTCATTGCCCTTATGGAAAAAATAACTGGCAAAAAAGCTCAGGTTTGCTGGCTTGATCCCCAGAAAGGGGACGTTCTTCATACCCTTGCCTGTATCGATAAAGCCAGAATTGAACTGGGTTATAATCCTGAGGCCGATCTTGAGGCCGGCCTCAGCCAGCAGTGGTTATGGATAAAACACCTTTATGGATAATGAAGAAAAAATTAAAATTAAAAAGTCTGGATAAATCAAGGTGAAAGCATGAAGGCTCGGATAACGGCGTCCCAGAGAAAAACATATGTTTCTTTCTTCATAATTTTCATTTTCTCCCTCATCTTCTTCTTTACGAACTGCGGGAAAAAGCAAACGGAGCTAACCCCCGATATTGCCACTTCTGATGAAGCTTTGTTCAAACTGGGTCAGCAATATTTAAAAAAGGACCCTGAAAAGGCCAGGCTTTATTTTCGTCAGGTCATTGATTCTTTCCCGAAAAGCTTTTATGCCCAGAGAGCCAAGCTGGCCATTGCTGACTCTTACTTTGAAAAGGGAGATGAAGGCAGTATGATCCTGGCTGCCGCTGAATACAGGGAATTTATTTCTCTTTACCCTTACAGTCCTTCAGCTGCCTATGCTCAGTATAGAATTGCCATGACCTATTTTCTTAAGGCTTATAAACCAGGCCGGGATCAAACCAAAACCTGGCAGGCTCTAGCTGAATTTAAAAAGGTGGTCACCCTTTATCCGGAAAGCCAGGAAGCCAAGGAAGCTCAGCAAAAAATAAAAGAATGTGAGGAAAGACTGGCTGAACACAATTTTGGTATTGCCTATTTTTATTATAAAGTTTATGCCTTTAAGGCTTCGGTGGAGCGCTTTAAGGAAATTCTGACCACTTTTCCTAATTATTCGAAAATGGATCGGGTTTATTTTTATCTAGCTGATTCTTATTATAAATGGGGTAAAAAAGAAGAGAGCGTCCCGTATTTTAATAAGGTTATTAGCGATTATCCCCGCAGTTCTCTGGCTAAAAAAGCCCAGGAAAGATTAAAAGAGATTGGCGAGCTCAGCTCAGCTCAAAAAAAATAAAGGAGGCCTGGATGAGAAAAATTATCGTCCCGGTTATGTTTCTTCTTTTTTTGCTTTTAGCTTCTCGAAATCTGCCTGGCGAGGAAAAAGAAGCCCCACCTTTTTCTTTAAAATTCCGCATTGGAGCTGAAACTGAAATTGTTAAAAGAACTCTATGGTGGTCTGAAGAGGAAAAAACAACAGCCCTGAACGCCTATTGCGGCCTCTTTCGCCTGGAAACAGAAATCCTGGACGGCCTCAGGCTGGCCCTGCTGGCGGGCTATTCCTCCTCTGACTTCCACAGTCTTATTTTCAGGCATCTTCCCTTTTCTATCGACTTTGAGGTGGGAGGACTGGGAGGAAGCTTATTGGGAGCTGAGGTGAGCCAGATTTTTAGCCTGAATTCAATTGCCCTTGGTGGTCGGGCCCGCTTTCTCCTTTATTCTGGCCAAGAAAAGAAATGGGCAATTCCTGATCTGGCCGTAGAAGGCGAGTTGAAAAGTCAGCCCAAATGGAAACAGATAACAGTTGGACCTATCTTGGGTTATAATGGCTATGAAAATTTCTTTCCCTATATTTCAATTGAATACAATTACTTCTGGGGAGAATTTAGCCTGCAAGAAATTATTGAAAATCTAGCCGGAATTGAAACCAAGGAGATCAAGGTAAGAGGAAAAATTGGCCTGGCCGCGGGGGCCAGTTTCCAGGTCTTTCCCCAATTCTCCCTAGGCGGGGAAGCTACTTTCCTTCCCCATAAGGATGGTCAGAACTGGAGTTTAAACCTTAAAGGAATTTTCTCTTTTTGAGGAGGTTATTAATGAAAAGATTTAAATATATCTTGGTTGGCCTGATTCTTATTGCCGGTTTGATGCTGTTCTTGAATCCCCTTCCCCCCATGGCTCAGGAGAGGGAAAAGCCCAATTTTCGCCTTTCTCGAAATCAGGTCTGGACAGATTTACCTGAGCTCAAAGAAAGTCAACCTTTTCGTTCCATTACTCCAAGATATAAAGAGGGCGAGGTTCTGGTGAAATTCAAAACTGGAATCTCCGAGAGTATGGCCGAAGCCATAATTACTCTTTATGGCTCCAGACGACTGAAAAAAATACCCAGAATTGACGTCCATCAAATCGAGGTCCCGCGGACCCTGACTGTTCGGGAAATGGTAGACATACTCAGTCTTAATCCCGAGGTTGAATTTGTCGAGCCAGATTATTATGTTCGCCTCGCTATTACTCCTAATGATCCACTTTTTAAATATCAATATGCCCTTAACAATCCAGGTGGGACCCTTCTCCTTCCCGGCAGTCCTCAGGGTAAATCCAGGGCTGACATCCGAGCTTCTGAAGCCTGGGAAGAAACCCGAGGGGTTAAGGAAGTGCTGATTGCCATTATTGATAGTGGAATTGATCTCCTCCATCCAGATATCAAGACTAAAATCAGATCAAGTGGCCGGGATTTTGTTAATAACGATTTTGATGCGACCGATGACCATGGTCATGGAACCCACGTGGCTGGTATCGCCGCAGCAGCCACCAATAATAATGAAGGCATTGCCGGAGTCGCCTGGAACTGCGAGGTTCTGCCATTAAAAGTAATTGATAAGGAAGGCTCTGGTCTTTATAGCTGGGTGGCTGAAGCGATTATCTGGGCAGCTGATAATAAGGCAGATGTCATAAATCTGAGCCTTGGAGGCGATGAACCCTCCCAGACACTGCAATCAGCCCTTCGCTATGCCTATGAAAAAAATGTCACCATAATTGCCGCTGCTGGCAATGACGGTGGTCCGGTTCTTTATCCAGCGGCCTATGATAATTATTGCTTAGCCGTAGCCACTACTGATTATAATGACACCCGCCCGGATTGGTCCAACTTTGGACCTGAAATCGATGTGGCTGCGCCCGGAGTCAAGGTGGTCAGCCTTGTACCCACCTGGTACTTTGGTCCTGGTTCCCTTCCTTATGGCTACGGGTCCGGTACCTCTATGGCAGCCCCGCATGTGGCCGGTCTGGCAGCTCTTCTTAAAAGCCTTAAACCATGGCTCAAAGCCAGAGAAATAATGGATATCATTCGCTACTCCTCGGAGGATGTTAATGCCCTTCAGAACCGAGGCCGGGATAATTTTATCGGATATGGCCGGATTAACATGGAAAAGGCCCTGGTGCCGATTAAAATAAAAAAATAACGAATGATTGTCTCCCTTCATATCCGCAATTTGGCCACGATTGAAGACCTGGAACTTGAATTTCAACCCGGTTTCAACATTTTAACTGGAGAAACCGGGGCCGGTAAATCCATCATCATTGATGGCATAAAATTTCTTCTGGGCGAGAGAGCCTCCCCTGATATTATCCGTACCGGAAAAAAAGAAGCCCTCATCGAAGCGGTTTTCAGGGTCAAACCGGAAACCAGAAATTCTCCCCTAAGCTCCTATTTGATTGATGGGGAAATCTTTGTTCAGCGGACAATTACCAGTGAAGGAACGGGTAAAGCTTACCTCAATGGCATTCTGGTGCCTGTCAGGCGGCTTAAAGAGATAGCCGATGAACTTGTCGATATTTATGGCCAGAATGATCATATTTTTCTGCTGCAGCTTGAAAATCATCTCCATTATCTCGATGACTTCATTGAAGCGGCCTCTCTTCGTCAGGAAGTTAGTTCCCTTTACCATCGGCTTAAGGCCCTGAGAGAAGAAAAGCAGGCCATTGAGGAAAGACAGAAAGAAAGAGAAAGGAGGCTCGATTTTCTGGCTTATCAAATTGAAGAAATCAAGCGAGCTAATCTCCGGCCGGGAGAATGGGAAGAACTTCTGGCAGAGCGCCATCTTCTGAAAAATGCTGAAAAGATTGCCAGGCTCTGTCAGGAAGCTCTGGAAATAGCCTATTACAGCGATAATTCTCTCCTCACCCTCCTCAAACGCCTTTCCCATTATCTTGAAGAATTAGGTCAATTTGAACCCGCCTTTAAAGAGCTTGGACGCTCCCTCGACCCCTTAACTCTCTTAGTAAGAGAAGCCGTGGATAATCTCCTTCGCTTTGAGCAGCGCCAGGAAGCTTCGCCTGACAGGCTGGAAAGAATCGAAGAAAGATTGAGCCAGATAGAACGATTGAGAAGAAAATACGGAGGCGAGATAAAGGACATACTGGAATATTTATATAAAATTGAGGATGAAAGAAACCAGCTCCTGACTTCTGAAGAAAGGCTCTTTGATTTAAAACGAGAGATTGAAGCTACTTTCAGGGATTATCAGGATAAAGCCAGCCAGCTTTCCGAACTCAGACAGAAAGGAGCCAGGGAACTTGAGCGCCAGCTCAAGAAGGAGATGAGCCAGCTCGGACTGAAGCAAGCTGATTTCAATATAAAAATTGTCAGCCATCGCCTTTCTCTTGAAGAGATTGATCGGTTGAAGGAATCAGGCTGGGATGAAGTGGAATTTTTAATCAGCCCGAACCCAGGTGAAGAATTAAGACCGCTGCGGAAAATAGCCTCGGGAGGAGAACTTTCAAGAATAATGCTGGCTTTAAAAGCCATCGGCAAGGAAAGTTCCTCCGGCAAAACCCTGATTTTTGACGAGATTGATTCAGGCATAGGCGGACAAACAGCTGATTTTATTGCTCAGAAGCTTCGTTCCCTGGCGCGCCGGCATCAGGTTATCTGCATCACCCATCTACCGCAGATAGCTTCCTTTGCCCATCATCACTTTCGCATCGTTAAGACCGTCGAAGGTGAAAGAACTTTCACCTCGGTCGAAAAGCTCGACTTTGAGGAAAGGGTTAAAGAAGTAGCCCGGTTGCTTTCTGGCAGGAGAATAACACCCCTTTCTTTACAGAATGCCAGGGAAATGCTCCGGCATAATCTCGGCGAAAAGACTGATTGAAACAGGAGAAAAATTCAGGTTCATCATTTTTTTATCTAAGAGGCAGAGATGGAAAGAGCGGAGAAAGCGAAGCAATATTTTCAATCACATTTTAACTGCGCTCAATCTGTACTTATGGCCTTCTCTGAGGACTACGGTCTTTCTGAAGCTATGGCCTCCAGAATAGCCCAGGCCTTTGGTGGCGGTCTGGCCCGTCAGGGAGAAATCTGTGGAGCTGTAATTGGAGCCATGATGGTTATTGGTCTCAAATATGGAAAAATAAGGGCTGAGGACGATGCTGCCCGGGAAAAGACCTATTCCCTGGCCCGGAATTTTTTTTCTCTTTTCAAAGAAAAGCACGGAAGCCATATCTGTCGCCAGTTGCTGGGAGTTGATTTAAGTCAGCCTGGGGGCTATGAGTTAGCTTCGAGAAAAGGACTTTTTAATTCAGTTTGTTCTGAAATTATTGTTTCGGCTATCCAGATTCTTGAAACAATTCTTTAATCAGTCCCTCATCCTGAAGCTCGATTCTGCTGAAAAAGCCTGTTTTTTTCCTCATCTTGCCCGCTTTATTAATTAACCCCCAGCTCGCACCAGAAATGGCTGCTATAATATAATGGAATCTGATCGGAAAAATCAGAGAGACACAAAATAAATAAAATGAAAAAAACGCAAGAAAAGAGAGAAGAAAGCAAGAAGGCAACGAAAAAAGATGAACAGGCTCAGGAAAGAGGAAAATAATCCAGGCCAGGGTGCGCCCACCTTCTTTATCCATACCTTCGGCTGTCAGATGAATGAAAGTGATTCGGAGCATATTGCTGGTCTGCTTACCGCTTATGGCTGGCAAAAAGTAGATTTGCCCGAGGAAAGTCGTCTGGTCATTGTCAACACCTGTGCGGTCAGGGCCAAGTCCGTCGAAAAATTCTCTTCCCTTCTTGGCCGGCTAAAGGAGTTAAAACGAAAATACGGGACAAAGATAGCCGTTGTGGGTTGCGTAGCCCAGCTTGAGGGCGAGGATTTATTGAAACTTCATCCGGAGATAGATTTTATTCTTGGTCCCGATAATTATGCAGATTTACCTAAAATGATTGAACGCCAGGAGAGACAGGCGGCCACAGCCTGGTCCGTCCACTGGCGAGAACATCCGCCTTCTTTAATTTTACGAGAAAGCCAGGTTAGCGCCTATGTACCGGTTATGGAAGGCTGCAACAATTTCTGCACCTATTGCATTGTTCCCTTCGTTCGCGGTCGGGAAAAATATCGACCGGCTCGCTTTATTCTCGAGGAAATACAAGAACTGGCCAGATCCGGTTTCTTAGAGGTTCAGTTGCTCGGGCAAAGTATTACCAGCTATCGGGACCCTGAAAGTGGCCAGCCACTGTCCAGCTTGCTTCGCCAAGTAGCCCGGATTGAAGGGCTGCGCTGGGTTCGCTTCATAACTTCCCATCCCCGTGATTTTACCCCGGACATAGCTCGGGTTATGGCCGAGGAAAGGAAAATTTGCAAGCAGCTTCATCTTCCTGTTCAGTCCGGTTCCAATTCTATTCTCAAAAAGATGAATCGAGGTTATACCCGGGAAGAATATCTCGAAAAAATTGCTTTTCTCAAAGAACTCATGCCCGCTATAAGTCTTTCCACAGACATCATTGTGGGTTTTCCTGGTGAAACAGAAAAGGATTTTGAGGCCACCCTCAGGTTGCTGGAAGAAGTGCGTTTTACCAATATTTTTTCCTTCCGCTACTCTCCCCGACCTTTAACTGCCGCTTCCCGCTGGACTGATGATGTTCCTTTTGAGGTGAAAAGACGTCGTTTGCTTGAGCTGCAGGCCTTACAGAAAAAGATTCAGCTTGAAATCAATGCGGCTCTGGAGGGGCGGATGATGGATGTTCTCTGTGTGGGTCGAAGCCCAAAAACACCTCATCTTTACTGCGGTCGGAATGAGGCCCATCAGGTGGTTAATTTCTCTTCGCCTCTCGATGTCACCCATAAAATGGTCAGAGTAAAAATTACCTCCTCCGGCCCTTATAGCCTCCGGGGAGAACTAGTTCTGGAGAACCCGTAATAGAATTGCATTTTAGTCCGAAATATGTTATAAAAAGCGGCTATTCCCGGGATTGATGCCTTCAAAGAAGCTGCAATTAAAAGACACTAATTCATTTTAAGGAGAGAAGAATGTTAGCAGCCACTCCTTTTGAAATAGCAGCTCTGTGGACAATTCTCTTCATTGCCATTCTCGGCCTTGGCTATGCTATTTTTCTCTGGCGTCAGATAATTACTGAAGACAAGGGTTCTGCCCTGATGATCGAAATCTGGGAGGCCATTCGCCAGGGGGCTGAAGCCTATTTAAGGCGCCAACTTAAGACTATTCTTCCGCTGATAATTCTACTGACCTTTGCCCTTTTTTTCAGTGTTTACATTGTTCCGCCTTCAGCTGAAGCCATGGAACGTTTCCCAGGTCTTTCCCCTGAGCGGATCAAACTGATTATGGGGCTTGGAAGAGCTGGAGCCTTTGTTCTTGGAGCTATTTTTTCCCTACTTGTCGGTCAGATCGGGATGCGCATGGCTGTTCAGGGTAATGTCAGGGTGGCAGCAGCTGCCCGTACCAGCTTTGATAAGGCCCTGCGAATTGCCTATAGAGCTGGAACGATTACCGGCATGCTGACTGATGGCCTGGGCCTTCTTGGTGGAACCGTCATTTTTATGATTTTCCAGAAAGCTGCCCCTGATGCCCTTCTTGGTTTTGGTTTTGGCGGCACCCTCTTAGCTCTCTTCATGCGGGTTGGTGGCGGTATATATACTAAAGCAGCTGATGTTGGAGCTGACCTTGTAGGCAAGGTTGAAGCTAATATACCTGAAGATGACCCCCGCAATGCCGCCGTCATTGCTGATCTCGTCGGCGACAACGTTGGTGACTGTGCTGGCATGGCTGCTGATATTTTCGAAAGCTATGAGGTTACCATTGTTTCTGGACTTATTCTTGGACTAGCTCTCGTCGGTATAACTGGAGAAATAAAATGGATTATCTTCCCGCTGCTTGTTCGAGCCATTGGTGTTTTTTCCTCTATTGTGGGTACTTATCAGGTACGGGGCAAGAAGGGTGAGGAATTGGGCAATGCCATGGCCGCCATCAATCGAGGCTTTTACACTTCGGCCACTCTTTGCATCGTCCTTTTTGCTCTTCTGGCTCATTTCTATATGCATGAATGGCGCGCTTTTCTTTCTGTAGGTGTGGGTATCCTTCTGGCTATTTCCATCGATGAATTGACTAAATACTTCACCCATCCCCATTATTCCCCGGTTAAAGAAATTGCCCGGCAATCCCGAACCGGGGCAGCTACGCTGCTTTTAACCGGTCTTTCCAAAGGGATGGAATCAACGGTCTGGTCAATACTGGTTATCTCGGCCACTATCCTAGCTGCTATTATGATTTACTGGGGTCAACCAGTAGCCTTTGTCCTTTATGGTGTGGCCATGACAGGCATCGGCATGCTTACTCTGACCGGAAATAATGTCGCCATGGATTCTTACGGTCCAATAGTCGATAACGCCAATGGCATTGGTGAGATGGCCCATCTCGATAAAAAGGCTCGCCAGATTATGGCCGATCTGGATGCAGTTGGTAACACTACCAAGGCCATTACTAAAGGGGTAGCTATTGGCTCAGCCGTAATTGCAGCTGTCTCTCTTTTTGGTTCCTATCTCACTGATGTCACCAAGGTTCAAGCTCAGATGGGTGTCCCCGAGATTCATCAAATTCTGCATACTGGAATCAGAATCAATCTACCCATTGTTCTTATCGGTTTGCTCATTGGTGGTGCTGTGCCCTGGCTTTTCTCCAGTTTAACCCTCAATGCTGTCAGCCGGGCAGCCTACCTCATTGTCATGGAAGTTCGACGTCAATTCAAAATACCCGGTTTAATGGAAGGCCGGGTCAAGCCTGATTATGCCCGGGCTGTTTCTATCTGTACTGTAGCTGCCCAGAAGGAGCTTATCGGCCTGGCTCTTCTCGCGGTTTTAGCCCCCCTCCTTGTTGGCCTTACCCTTCAGGTGGAAGCGCTCGGTGGTTTCCTGGCCGGAGCTATTCTCTCCGCTCAGCTGCTGGCGGTTTTCATGGCTAATACTGGCGGTGCCTGGGATAACGCCAAGAAAACCATTGAGGATGGTCTTTATGGTGGTAAGGGTTCTGCCTGTCACATAGCTTCGATTATTGGTGATACTGTGGGCGATCCGCTTAAAGATACCTCTGGACCGGCTCTCAACCCCATGATTAAGGTGATCAACCTGGTTTCAGTGCTGGCAGCTCCCATCATCATTCAGTATAAGAAGGCAACTCCAGGTTTAGTGGCTGTTGTCGTCGCTCTCTCAATCATCAGCATTATAGCCATTCTTTATTCAAAAAGGCCAGGTCTGAAGGAATTTTATTTGGGCGAAGAAGCTACAGCAGCGAAAGAAGCAACGACGCCGGCCAATCCAGGTGAATAGAATTTCTTGTTCAAGTCATTTGCTATTAATCACAGATTAGATTATAATTAGCCACCTTTAAAGACCCCCCGCGAGGTCGAAGGCATTAATGAAAATAGAGGTGTGGCCCACTATCTTACAGCTCAGTCAGGAGAGAGGCGTCCAGCCTCAGGTGATTGTCGATGCCATCATTGAATCTTTACGGGTCGCCTCAAGAAAATATTTTATTCATGGAGAAAAAATCATCGTTGATTTTAAGCCGGAAGAAGGAGAATTAAGGGTTTTTGTTATCAAGAAAGTTGTCGATAAAGTCCAGAACCCAGCCACAGAAATCTCCCTTGAAGAAGCCCAGAGAATATGGAGCAAGTCTAAAATTGGAGATTTTCTTGAAATTGATCTTCCGGCTACCACCCTCGGCCGGATTTCAGCTCAGGTGGCCAAACAGGTTATCTTTCAAAAAGTTCATGATGCCGAGCAGGAAAAAATCTACGATGAATTTGCGCCTCGAGTCGGCGAGATTGTCACCGGGATTGTCCGCCGCTTTGAGGCTCAAAATATTATTGTGGAGATTGATAAGGCCGAGGCCATCTTCCCGACAAAAGAAAAACTTCCCAACGAGGACTTTAAGCGGGGAGATAGGGTTAAAGCAGTTATCACCCATGTGATCAGGGGGCCAAAGGGGTCTCAAATTTATCTTTCACGGACCTCACCGCGTTTTCTGGCCAAATTGCTGGAAATTGAAATTCCTGAGATTGCCAGCGGTCTGATTGAAATTAAGGACATTGTCCGCCAGCCAGGAGAAAGAGCCAAGGTGGCTGTCTTTACTTCAGATAAGGATATTGACCCCGTAGGTGCCTGTATCGGAGTCAGAGGAAATCGTATTCAGGCTGTCACCAAAGAATTGCAGGGTGAAAAGATTGACATCGTCATCTGGTCCTCGGATCCGGTAAGTTATGCTCGGGCAGCCTTAAGTCCAGCTAAAATTGAAAATATTATTGTCGTTAATAAAAAGGAAAAAATTTTGCGGGCTCTTGTGCCTAAGGATCAGCTTTCTCTGGCTATCGGTAAAAAGGGCGTTAATGTCAAGCTGGCGAGCCGGTTAACTGGCTGGAAAATAGAAATCAACGAAGAGTAAAGCATGGAAAAAAAGAAAATAAAGAAAAAAGCCAAGGAGGTGGTGGCTCCACCTCCCAAACCGCGCTTTGTTCTGCGTGAGGGAATGACGCTTAAAGAAGTGGCGGAAAAAATCGGGGTTAAAACCCGTGATCTTCTCTCTAAGCTCGAAAGCCGCGGTAAAATCGTGGATTTAAATGACCTTGTGGATGAAACTTTTATCCCGATACTGGGACAAGAATTCAACTGTGAAGTCGAACTGTTGCCTTATGAACAGGAAGTCAGAAACCGAGCTATAAGTGAAAAGGATAAACTTGTCGTTCGGCCTCCTGTCGTCACCATCATGGGCCATGTTGACCATGGTAAAACCACCCTGCTTGATGCCATCCGGCATTCCCGGCTTGTAGATAAAGAATTTGGCGGCATTACCCAGCATATCGGCGCCTATCGCGTTTCCTGGCAGAATCGCTGGATCACCTTCATTGATACCCCCGGTCACGAAGCCTTTACCCAGCTGCGCTTGAGGGGTGCTCAGGTAACGGATATTGTTGTCCTGGTGGTGGCGGCCGACGATGGGGTCATGCCCCAGACAAGAGAAGCTATCAGCCATGCCAGGGCTGCCGGGGTTCCGATAATTGTGGCTATCAACAAAATTGATAAACCTGAGGCCAATCCTGAAAAGGTCAAACAGCAGTTAGCTCAGGAAGGTTTGCTTGTGGAGGAATGGGGTGGCGAGACAATTTGCGTTGAAATCTCGGCCAGGGAAAAGAAAAATATCAATGAGCTGCTGGAGATGATTCTTTTGCTGGCCGATATCATCGAATTGAAGGCTAATCCTGAGGTGGAAGCCCAGGGCATTGTTCTTGAGGCCAGGCTCGATCCGAAAAAAGGGCCAACGGGAACGGTCATTGTTCAGCACGGGACGCTTCTCCCCGGACAGGCCTTTATTTCCGGCCTGACCTACGGTAAAGTCAGAGCCATTTTTGATGATTTCGGCCGACCGGTGCGACGGGTAGAACCTTCAATGCCCGTGGAAATCCTGGGCTTCAATGAGGTGCCTGTGGCCGGTGATTTTTTCCAGGTTGTCCCTGATCTCGAAACAGCTGAAAGAATCGTCAAGGGCAGACAGGCTAAAGTAAAGAAAGAAGAGCCATCCCGGCCCCAGGTTCTTTCTCTTGAGGAATTATTTAAACAGATTGAAAAGGGAGAGGCTAAAGAGTTTGCCCTGATTGTTAAAGCTGATGTTCAGGGATCGGTGGATGTGCTCAAGGGGCTGCTGCCTTCCTTCAGCACAGATGAAGTTAAGGTTAGAATCATTCATGCCGCTACCGGACCGGTAACTGAATCCGATATCCTGCTGGCCTCGGCCTCCAAAGCGGTTATCCTGGCTTATAACCTCCGTGTCCCGCCGGCCATACAGGAAATTGCCCAGAGGGAAAAGGTCGAAATTCGAAGCTATCAGGTTATATATGAGCTCATTGATGATATCAAGAGGGCGGTGAGGGGAATGCTTGAGCCAGAGATTCGAGAAATTCCTCTCGGCAAAGCCGAAGTCCGGAAAATCTTTGATATTGCCAGAGTGGGTAAAGTGGCTGGCTGTTACGTCCTTGAAGGCAAGATTACCCGGCAGGCTGAAGTTAGAGTCCTGCGTGGCCATCAGGTCATTTATCAGGGCCGAATCGCTTCTCTCAAGCACCTCAAAGATAATGTCAATGAGGTCAAAAAGGATATGGAATGCGGTTTGACCCTGGATAAATTCCAGGATTTTCAGGAAGGCGACATTATTTATGCCTTTCAGATAGAAAAAAGAAAGCCTCAATGAAAACCCATGGTCATCGGGCTTCTTTTGCTTGAAGTACATTTTCCTCACGCTACCTCTCTCAAGGATAAAAGAGCCGCCCTCGCCGGCTTCAAGGAAAAAATAAGACGGCGCTTCAATGTTGCCCTGGCTGAAGTAGCCAATCAGGATAAATGGCAGTTAGCTTCCCTGGCCTTTATTACTGTCAACACTGAACGGGGCATTGTTGACCAAACACTCGAAAAAATTATTAACGAGGCTGAGGCGAGCCTCGAAGGCCAAATTATTCAATCAAAAATTGTTCATCTTTGAAAGAAGTAAGTCAGGTTATGGCTAAAACCAGACGCCAGGAAAGAGTGGCCAGCCTTTTTCAGGAAGCTCTGAGCGAAATTATCCGCCGCGACCTTCATCTTGTTCCGGAAGCCTTTGTAACTGTCAGCGGCGTCGAAATGACCGGTGATTTAAAAGTAGCCAGGATTTATTTCCAGATTTTTGGCCAGGTTTCGCCTGCGGAAATACTTTCCTACCTTGAAAAAAGAAAAGGTTTTATCCGTCGGGCTCTTGCTTCCAAAGTAAATCTTAAGTATAATCCAGAGCTAATTTTTTTCCTTGATCCTCGAGCCGAACATGAGCAAAAGATTGACCAGCTTATCGAAAAGATAAAGAAAAATGAATCAGCCCATAATTGACCAGGTAGCGGCCAAGATAGCCGCCAGCAAACGCATCATTATCAGCTCCCATCTCCGGCCTGATGGTGATTCCATCTGTACAGGCCTGGCTTTAGTCATGATGTGCGAAGCCCTGGGCAAAGAAGCCCTGATCATCAATCATGACCCGACCCCCTTTCCTTTTAATTTATTTCCCGATGTCGATAGAATCAGAATAGGCCAGATATATCCTGAACCATGTGATTGCGTTATTCTCCTTGAATGTGCCAGCATTGAAAGATCAGGTCAGAATAATCTGGATGGCTATTTTCTGCTCAATATTGATCATCATTATTCCAACTTCAATTATGCTCACATTAACTGGATTGATTCCGGCGCTTCCGCCGTCGGAGAAATGGTCTTTTTCCTCGCCCAAGCCCTCAAGCTCAAGCTGACGCCGGCCATCGCCCGTCATCTTTACTGTGCCATTGTTTCTGATACTGGCGGTTTTCAATTCTCCAACACCACTTCCCGCGCCTTTCTCGTTTGCCACCATTTAGTTGAAGCTGGAGCCGATCCTGCCAGAATCTCGGATCTTCTCTTTAATAATTACTCGCCTGAAAAAATAAAACTTCTGGGTCTGGTGCTTTCAACCTTGAGAATGAATGCCAGTGGCAAAATTGCCAGCATTACCATGTTTCGCTCCTTTCTGGAGCGCCTTAGATTGAGCGAAGTTGATACTGAAGATATAACTACCCTGGCCCGCTCTATCCGGGGTGTGGAAATTGTTCTTTTCTTTAAAGAGATTGACTCTCAGACCTTTCGCATCAGCCTTCGTTCCAAAGGCGATATTAATGCCGCAGCCATAGCTGAACTCTTTGGCGGCGGCGGCCATGTCCATGCGGCTGGTTTCACCGCCCACGGCTCCTATGAGTATCTGATTCAGGAAATCCCCAAGAAAATAGAAAAAATCCTCCAGAATAAGATTCAATAAGAATGGGGGGCTCAAAGGAATTAAAAGAGATCGATGCCCTTCTCTCTGTTAATAAACCTCAGGGGTGGACCTCCCATGATGTGGTTGATTTTTTGCGCCGCCTCAGTGGCTGGAAAAAGGTCGGCCATTTCGGTTCCCTCGATCCCCTGGCCACCGGTCTCCTCCTCACGGGAATAGGCCGGGCGACCAGGCTCTTCCCCTTTTTATCCCGATTACCCAAAGCTTATGAGGGCTGCATCCGTTTAGGCCAGGCTACCGATACCTATGATGCTGAAGGTAACCCTGCAGGCCCGCCTTCTTCTGATTATCCCCAGGAAGACAAATTAAAGGAAATGATCCAATCCTTTGAGGGCGAAATCGAACAATTTCCTCCCCCCTTCTCAGCTAAAAAATATCGGGGACAGCCCCTTTATCGGCTGGCCAGGCGCGGCCGCGAGGTTCCCCTTAAACCGGTCAGAGTAAAAATTTATCAATTCCAGTTAATTAGATATGAACCCCCGGATCTTTTTTTCCAGGTTATTTGCAGTTCAGGAACCTACATCCGGAGCCTGGCTCATGATTTAGGTAAGATCGCTGGCTGCGGAGCCTATCTGGCTCAACTGAAGAGGGTGGCTATTGGCCCCTTCGATCTGAATAAGGCCTACAGCCCGGCCCAGATTGAGGAAAGCTTTAAACAAGGCCAGATAGAAAACCTTCTCACTCCCTTGGAAACTATCCTGGAAGACCTGCCCAAGGCTGTGCTGCGAGAAAAGATTGATTCGGCCCTGATTAAGGGAAAAATCCTGCCCCCTGAGGCTTTTCGGGTTATTATCCCCCCTTCAGGCGAGGCTCTTATCAAGGAAGAACAGGCAATCATTCGCCTTTTTAATTCTGAGGGCAGATTTCTCGGTCTGGCTCGCCAGGCATCCAGACCGGGACACTTCTTTCCCTTTTTGCTCCTTTAAGAAGCTTCTTTTCTGAGCTGGCCTATCCTTGGATTGTCTCTAAAAGGCCCAATCTGAACCGAATTTTTTATACCTCTCAAAAGATTTTTGCCTTCGGCTTCTTGAATTTTGGGCTACCGTGATGTATTCTAAAATAAAGAATGAGGTTAAGAGAGGATGAGGCTCAATAGAAATCAAATCGAACATATGGCTTCAGTCATTGTCAGGAACCTCATCCGCGATGGAAAAATTCTCGTCGACGATAAAAACAGGCTTATTGACGAAATCATTAATCTTATTCAGGAAGAATTTGTCAAGGAAGACCAGCTTGATCAGGAAGTGCGAGAAATTTTGAGCAAACATATGGAAAAGATTCGCCGGGAAAACATTGAATATCAGACCATGTTCCGGATGATTAAAACAAAACTGGCCAAAGAAAGGAATATTGTGCTGTGAGCAACCGTCTGTCCCGGGAAAAAATTAATCATCTGTCCCGTCTTATCCTCAATCATTTGCTAAAAAGTGACCAGGTTGAATTTCTTGATGAACCCAATGAAATTCGCCTATCGATTGTTCGCTCTATTGAAGAAGAACTTAGACTTTATGAAACTCTGGATAAAAAGGCGGTGGAAAAAATAAAGGCTCAGAAAAAGCCTATTGAAGAAGGTAGCCGTGAGTGGGAAATCCTCTACCGAAAATATTATAACGAAGAACTCGCCAAGCTCGGCAAAGTTGTCGATTAATTCTTATCTTGAGGTTCCTGAATATCCAGTAGAAATAGAGGCTAGGGTTCGTTACTCGGAGGTAGATCGCTTCGGGGTTGCCCATAATAAGCATTATTTTGAATGGTTCGAAATTGGCCGGACCGAATATTGCCGGCAGAAAGGCCTTCCTTATAAAGAAATTGAGGAAAAGGGCTTTGTTCTGGTAGTGGTGGAAGCTTTTTGCCGCTACCGGCGGCCACTTCGTTATGATGACCGCTTCCTTATTCAGGTAGCCTGCTGTGAGGCCAAGCCCAGAAAAATCGTCTTCGCCTATCGCCTGATGACTCCTGAGCGGACAACCATTATTGCCCAGGGATATACAATCCATGTCCCGGTCAATTCCAGAGCTGAGGTAACTCCCCTGCCCAGTGACCTTTTAGCCCGCCTCAGCGCTTGAAACTGGCTATTTAAATCCAGTTTCATTTTTTTCTTTCGGTTTTTCTTTAATTAGCTCCATCTTTAATTTCATTTCTTTTTTTGATATAAAGCCTACCTATGAATTTTCAAGGAGGTATCATGAAGTTATCACAACGTTTTCTGGTTTTTCTGGTTTTATCCTTTTTTCTTTTTGTCTCCCTTCTTTCTTCCCAAGAGAAACTACCCATTGAAACCAGGGATCTCGACCAGTTTAGCTGGCGTCATGTTGGCCCCTGGTCTTTTTCCGGTCGCATCACCAATGTGGCTGTTCCTCGAGGTCAGACCCTGATCTACTATGTTCTGACGGCCAGCGGCGGACTCTGGAAAACAGTTGATGGCGGTTATCACTTTGAGCCTATTTTTGAAAAATACGGTAATATGAGTATGGGCTATCTGGCCATAGCACCCTCAAATCCTGATATTCTTTATCTCGGCACGGGCGAACCGCTCCATGCCCGATCCGCCGCTCATGGCAATGGCGTCTGGAAGTCAACTGATGGCGGTAAGACCTGGACTCACCTCGGTCTCAGCAAAAGCTATTTTATCCCCAAGATTGAAGTCGATTTTAAGAATCCAGATATAGTTTATGTGGCCTGCGAGGGCAGGCTTTATGATAATGAAATGGACTGCGAGCGAGGCCTTTATAAGAGTACCGATGGAGGTAAAACCTGGACCAATGTTTTTCCTGTCAAAGATAGAGGGGTAGCTGACTTTGTCATTGACCCTCGTAACTCTGATATCATTATTGCTGCTGCCTACAAGACTTATCGACGCACCTGGACCTATATTGACCGGCAGCCTGGCAATCATCTCTATAAGACAACTGATGGCGGCAAGACCTGGAAAAAATTGACCAATGGTTTACCCCTTGAGTCGGACCTGGGACGAAATGGCCTGGCCATCTTCGAAAAGAATCCCAATATTATCTATGCCCGCCTCGATGAGGAAGTAAATCTCGGCTATGACCAGAGGGAAAACGCGGCTAATTTCAGGCAGGGGCAACTCTTCCGCGATGACTTTTATTTAAACAAATTCAAAACTTATAAAATCCATCCGGAAATAGCCAAACTCGTCCGCTTCACCCCTCTTCAAGCCGAAGATGAAGCCAGCCTTATCCGTCAGCTCAACGATTTAATTCGAGATAAGGAATTTTTGACCAAAATCGGCGCTGATTTAAATAAGCTCCATCAGGTGGCTAAAAAAATTCATTCTAAAAACAAACAATTAATGGAGGCAATAGCGGAAGTTGAAAAAATGCTCAAAGAACCTGAATCAGAAAATACTAAGGGGCGCTATCAGGTTATTAATCGACATGTCCTTGAAATTCTTTATGCTGATGTCTTCCGCAATCTGCAGCCTGTTAAAAGGTCGGGAGTAATTTATCGATCGACAGATCAGGGAGAAACCTGGCAGCGGATGACAGAATATAAGATTGTGGGTGGAAGCGCCCAGGTAAATCAATCTGAAGCTGGCTATTATGGCCGAATCTATGTTGATCAGACCAATGAAAATCGCCTCTTTTGCTGTGATGTCAATGTAACCATTTCTGAAGATGGAGGTAAGACCTTTCGGCCTTCGGGCTGGGATGGCAATTTTAAAACCCATGTCGACCATCGGGCCCTCTGGATTGATCCCCAGAATCCTAACCATATATTGAGCTGCAACGATGGAGGTTTGAGTGAAACCTGGGATGGAGGTAAACACTGGCACCAAAAAGAAACCATTAGTGCCCAGCAATTCTATGATGTCGCCGTGGATAATTGCCAGCCTTATAATGTTATGGGTGGAACTCAGGATAATGGCTGCTGGATAGGACCCTCCCGTAATCGCAATCCAAATGGTGTCTATCCGGCTGACTGGTTATATCTGCCCACCGGGGATGGTTTTTATGTCGTCAGGGATTACTGGAATAATGAATTTATCTATTATGAAAGCCAGTTCGGCAGCTCAAGCCGCATGGATCTAAGGAATGGAGAAACCATAAGACTCGCCCGGCGCAATACACCAGAAGAGGTAGCTGCAGGCGCACCAGCTCAGCGCTATCAATGGAATGCCCCTATTATTCTCTCGCCTCACAATCCCGGTATTGTCTACATTTGTTCCCAGTATGTTCATCGTTCCCTGACCAGAGGAGAACCTGGAACCTGGCAGACCATCAGCCCTGATCTTTCTAAAAATGAAAAAGAAAAAATTGAGCTTTCTAAAAAAACCAATCTGTAATATCCCACTATCTATACTTTTGCTGAGTCACCCCGGAAACCCAATCTTCTCTGGGCCGGAACAGACGATGGTAACCTCCAGATGAGTCCGGACGGTGGCGTTACGTGGATCAATATCACCGCTCGTTTCTATGATAAGAATGGTAAGCCCAGGAAAGACATAAAAGGAGCTAGAATTCCCTACGATCGCTGGGTGGTCAGGGTTGTCCCCTCTGCCTTTGAGGAAAATACCTGTTATGTGGCCTATTCAGGCTATCGCACCCACAATGAAGACAAAACCTATCTCTTTGTCACCAGAGATCTCGGTCAAACCTTCGAGGATATCAGTGGCGGACTCGAATGTCCGGTCAACGATCTGGAAGAGGATCCTCACAATCCTAACATTCTTTATCTGGCCTCTGATTACGGCCTTTATGTCACCTTTGATCAGGGCAAAAACTGGATCAAATTTTCCTCCACCGCTCCTGATGTCATCATTATGGATCTGGCCATTCAAAAGAGGGATCGAGACCTGGTCATAGGTACCTACGGCCGGGGAATTTACATTGCTGATATCTTTCCTCTGAAAGAATTTAAGGCAGAAAATCTGGCCAGGGAAGCCTACCTTTTCGAGCCCCAGGAAGTGATTAAATGGAACATGTTCGACCGCCGTGGCGGTACCTATGGCGAAGCTGCCCGGGCGCAGAACCCTCCTGTTGGAGCGACTCTTTATTATTATTTGAAGACAAAGGCAGAGAAAGTAAATATTGTCATCAAGGATATTGAAGGCAAGGTCATTCAAGAACTGAATGGAGCCACAGGCCAGGGAATTCAGAAGGTTTTCTGGAATTTATCCCTGAGGCAAGCTCAGCCGGCTGGAGAGAGAGGTACCTTCATGGAACCTGGTCTGGCCCCCGGCCGAGGAGCAACAGTTGATCCTGGAACCTACCTTATTAGCCTTGTCGTTAACGGCAAAGAAGTCCAAACAAGGAAGCTCGTTATCAGTCCTGATCCTCTTTCGAGACCTATAATTTAGAGATAATTTTTTATCGGGATTTCTCAGGCCCTGAGATACTTTTAAAAAAATAAACAAGTGAGATAAAAAAGGCCCGCTGTGCAGCCGGCCTTTTTTTTAACCTTAATTATCTAAATCAGAAAATAAACCGGAAACCTAACGCGAACTTGTGATTCTTGGAGAAGGAACGGCCTTCGCCTAGAGCTCCTCTGGCTTCAAAGAAAAGGGATCCAGCCGAATTGTAATAATTGAAAACATCAACTCCAATTTTGCCCAGGAGCTCTATCGAACCTTTCTGATCCTCTCTTGTCTTGGTGGCAAAGCCGAGACCGCCGCCAAAATAGGCTGGGCCTGTATGATAAAGAAGTGTAACGTTGCCCATCAGGAAAGATTTCCAGGGTTCCACTTTCAGGGCAAGGCCCGGACCAGCACTGATTAAAAGATCAAGGAGATCTGGTAATAGCCTGTAAAGGAAGCCAATCCGTCCAAAGAAATAGGGTCCATGGCTTCCTTTGGCAAAAAGAGGCCCACCTTCAGCTACGATGAAGCTCCTCTTAGGAGTTACTTCAAAGGTCGCCCGGCAGGGCTCTGAAACAGCACCAAAATCATCCGTGACAATGCAGGTAACAGTATATGTCCCTCCCTTAAGAAAAGTCTTGCTCCAGGTGAAGGGTTTGCTGGTTGAGCTGAATTTTTCAATTACCCCGCCATCCTTGTCCAGAAGTTCAAAATCAGCTCGAACCACCTCACCGTCAGAGTCAGTTGAACCAGAAGCATCAAAGGTAATGGGCTTACCGACATAATTGAGACAGGGGGAGCAGGAAACAGTCAGGCTGCAGGTGGGCGGAAAATTAACATGGACCTTGGCCTCACAGGGATTGGTGGATGGTTTATCCGCCAGATTAATAGCCACCCCCCGGAAACGATAATCTCCAGGTTTATCCAGCGTCATGGTGACCTTGGCATTTTCAGGCTTGAGCTGATGGGTCGTAATTTTAGTCCCATCTGGCCCGAAAACATCGACCATCATCGCTTTAGCATTCCGGCTACCGCTCATATCAATTACCACGCTTCCTTTGATATTAATTTTTGCCGGGCTAACTGACAGGCTGCAGATAGCTTCAGGTGGAGCTATCTCTTCAATGCTCCGCAAAGAAATATTGCCGCAGGGCCTGGGCATAACGAATTCGTATTTTTTCCAATCTTTAACCACATAAAAGGCAAAAACATCGAGGGGCTTTTTGCCAGCCCATTCCACATCCCTGACAATTTTAATTTTCCCCTGGGAGCGGAAGAGCATCCATATCAACTTATCGCCCACAGGCAGGGATTTCTCTTCAAACTGAGCTGTTTTAAGCTGTTCCATGAAAGGGAGGTAAAGGTCGCCATAACCAGCCAGATCAAAGCCATATTTGATATCACCCGCATAAAGATCAACCAGACGCTTCATCACTTCCTGGGTCGGGATGACACCTCTTATGCGAACAAAGGTGTAACGGCCAATGGAAGTCAGCTTCTTCGTCTGGGCAAAAGCAAAATTGGATATCAGCAGACAGGCTATGATGACAAAACAAGCCGCTCTTTTCCCTCTCATCTTTTACCTCCTTTTTATTAAAATTCTATGATTTTTGATTTGAATCATCTCTAAATTAAAGGAAAATCAATAAAAATGTCAAGAAAAATCGACCTATTTAAGGTTATAAATTTATCCAACCGATTTCTAAATATTGTTTTTTTAATATGGGATAGACCTGATTTTATCTTATTTTTTCCGGGATTTCAGGCAAAAGCCAGAATTTAGCTCCCAAGGAAAAAGGAAATTACGGGCTTAATTATCCCGGAATCTAGAGCTTCCATCCTTAATGCCAGGGAAAAGAGCTCCTGATGGGGCCATCCCTTCAGGATAAGCTCATTTAAAAGACATCGCGCTTCTTCCTCATTGATTTCAGGGTGAAACTGGAGGCCCCAGACCCTCTCTCCTTTCATCTCAAAGGCCTGAACCGGACAGATTTCTGTTCCAGCCAGGATATGGAAGGGAGGTTTGAGGTTTATCACTTCATCAAAGTGAAGGGAAAAGGCATAAAATTCTTCCCTTCCTCCAAAAAGCGGATGGTGTTGAACGGCCTTGATTTTTATCCAACCAATTTCGGGTTGCGGCGCGCGCCGGACATGCCCCTCGCCCAGGAGCGCAAGAACGAGGAGCTGGTGGCCATAGCAGCTGCCGAGAAGGGCCAGCCCTTTTTGGAAAGCTTGCCTTACAAAATCTATCTCCTGCTGAACCCAGCTTTCTCTTTCCACAATGGAAGCTTCAGAGCCAGTCAGGATGATATGGGTAAAGCCATCATTAACCTCAGGCAGCTGGCCTTCCGGAGCTCGAAAAGCTTCAAAGGGGACAGAAAGGTATTTTTTCCAGTGTTCAACCGGTCTGTAAAGATGCGGATATATTGAATTATCAATTATGGCCACTCTGACTCGACTGACCATGATCAATCTCCTTTAAAGAAATCCAATCAGGCCTAAAAAGATTTTCTATCTTAGCTCTAATATTTTTTGAAATCAAATTTTCTTTTTGCTATAATCAGAAAACTTTAAGGAGGCCTTAAGTGTCTCAGGTTAAAGAAGAAACTGAACTACAGGTCATAACGCCCAACGAGCCGGGTATTCTGGGAAGAGTCTTAAGCACTCTGGCCAATGCTGGCATTAACCTGATTGCCCTCTGTGCCCAGGCCCAGGGAGAAAAAGGTCTTTTCTATCTGATAACTTCTGATAACAATTTAGCCCAGAAGTGCCTCCGCAGCCTCGGGTATAAAGTCAAAATGGAAAAAGTGATTACCTGCGAAATCTGCGATCGAGTCGGCGCCGGGGCTGAAATTGGTGCTTTGCTGGGTAACGCCGCCATCGATATTCATTATTGTTATGGAACTTCAGCGGGTCAGGGGAAAGCTTTGCTCGTCTTTAAAACCAGGCAACACAAAAAGGCTCTAAAAACCCTTTCCTGAAATATTTTATTCTGCTCTTCGATGAAAAATAATCAAGAGAAGCCTTATTTTATGTTATAATTAAAAGAAATGATGGACCGGAAATGGCGGTCGAATCGCTGCTGATAACTATTTCTTTTTCTTTTTAAAGGAAAAATTAATTTGAAACTTAAAGGCAAAGGCCTTTCAATTCTGATAATCCTTTTATTCCTTTTCAGCCTTTGCTTTTTTCTTTTTAAATTTATTTCTCAATCGTCGTCGCTACCTAAAAAAAATCTTTTGCTACCTGAGCTTAAAGATCATCTTAATATTATCATCATTACGATTGACACGCTGCGGGCTGACCATCTCGAGTGTTATGGCTATACCGGAGTGAAGACACCTCATATTAACGAGATCGCGGCTCAGGGCATTCTTTTTGAGCAGGTTATTTCGCCCGTGCCTCTGACGCTTCCAGCCCACTGCTCCATCTTTACCGGTACCTATCCTCTTTATCATGGTGTCAGGGATAATGGCAGTTTCTACCTCAATCCGGACCAGCTAACTCTGGCTGAAATTCTCAAAGAAAAAAGCTATAAAACCGCAGCTTTTATTGGCGCCTTTGTGCTTGATTCCCGCTGGGGTCTGGATCAGGGTTTCGATTATTATTACGACAATTTTGATTTAACCAAATATAAAAAAATCAGCCTGGATGCAGTGCAGCGAAGAGGTGATGAAGTTTTAAGGGAAGCCTGTCGCTGGCTCGAAACAAAGGAGAAGGAAAAATTCATGGTCTGGATTCATCTCTATGATCCCCATACCCCCTATGAACCCCCCGAACCCTATCGGAGCCAGTATCAGGGTAGACCCTATGGCCTCTATGATGGTGAAATTGCCTACGTTGACCAGCTCATCGGCTCATTTCTGAATTTTTTGATGGAGCAGGATCTGCTGGAAAAAACGCTGATTGTTCTGACCTCAGACCATGGCGAAAGCCTGGGGGAACATAAAGAAAGTGCCCATGGCTTCTTCATTTATGAGGCTGTCATCAGAGTTCCTTTGATTATCCGCCTGCCCGGGCAAAATAGTTTCCGGGGGAAAATCATCAAATCTCAGGTTAGCAGTCTGGACATCATGCCCTCCATCCTGGATTTAATTGATGTCGCCAGACCTGGCTCGATTCAGGGAAAAAGTTTCTGGCCACTTCTTTCAGGTCGGGAGAAAAATGACCGGCCGATTTATAGTGAAACTTTTTATCCCCGCTATCATTATGGTTGGAGTGAACTTCAGGGAGTAAGGCAAAATAATTTCAAGTTCATTGCTGCTCCCCGGCCCGAACTCTATGATCTCAGCCATGACCCAGGTGAAAAGAATAATCTTTTCGATCAGAAAAAATCCCTCGGCCGGAAAATGCAGAAGGAGATGAATCAATTGATTAAGCATTTTTCGAGCCAAAAGGCCGAGGCAGCTCGGATTCAGAACATTGACCAGGATTCGCTTCTTAAGCTCCAGACTCTTGGCTACATTGGCTCTTTCCACCATTTAACCCGGGAAAGGCCAGGCCATAAAAGGGCTGATCCCAAAGACAGAATAGAGCTTTATAATGAGATTAAATTGACTCAATTTTTGATTTCTGAAGAAAAATTCGAAGCAGCCGAAAGAAAGATCCGGACCGTTCTTGACCAGGACCCTTCAGTACTGGAAGCCCGTTATCTTCTAGGTTATCTCCTCAACAAACAGAAAAGATATGAAGAGGCTATCAAGGAATTCCAGAGAGCTCTCGAAGTGGACCCTGAATATTATGAAGCTATTTTTGGTCTGGCCATGGCCTATAAAGAAAGTAACCAGCTTGAAGCAGCTATCCATGGCTTTAAGCGTCTTCTTGACCTTGATCCTAAGGACACCAAGCCCTATATTCATCTGGCCGATATTTATCAGGATATGGGAAGAAATGAGTTAGCCCTGGAAATGATAAAGGAAGCCGTTGAAATTGACCCGGAATCAAGATTTCTTCGCAATCGTCTGGGAGCGATTTATTTAGCCCTGGGAAGGCTCGATGAAGCTGAAAGAGAGATCAGGCAAGCCCTCAGCCAGGAAAGAAGCCAGCCCCTTTTAAATGCTCATTTTAACCTGGCTCTTCTTCATGAAGCCAGAGGCGAAATGGAGTTGGCTATTGAAGCCTACCGGAAAGAACAGCAAACCTGTCCTTATAACTGGAGGCCCGACTTTAATCTGGGCCTTATCTTTTTCCGGAGGAAAGACCCCGTTGCGGCTGAGAAGGAATTTAGAAGCTGTTTAGAAAAAAATGATCAGTATGCCCCGGCTTATCTTTTCCTGGCGAAAATAATTATGGATAGAGGCGAGAACCTGATTGAAGCTGAAAGGCTTGCTCTTAAAGCCTTTAATCTAAACCCGGATTTGCCCACCCAGATTTTCGGTCATTTTCTTTTAGCTGATATCTACCATCGCCTCCATCAGCCAGAAAAAGCGACTTTTCACCTCAAAAATGCCCGCCGCCTCGAGGTCCTCAAATCCGGGGCCGGAACCCCTTCTGATAGCCCCAAAAACAGGCTGAATTATTAAAACTGGAATTTAAGTCCAAGCTGAAATCGCCGGGGATAAGGAATCCACATGGGCTCTTTATAGCTGGCGCTCCAGACATTATAGGAACGCCATCTGGTCACGGTATCATCATTGAGCAAATTGAAGATATCGCCCGAAAGGCTCAACCTGGCCGTTCGGTAAAGAAGAAAAGTTTTTTCAATTCTCAGATTAAGCAGATGCTGGGAATCAAATCTTTCTTTACCCTTGGGCTCAGCCTGAATCCTCACCGAATAGGGCTGATTCAAGTCTTTAATCCGGACAAATTTCAGAGTTGGTCGGCCAGTTTGAAAGAGATAATTGGCACTTACCAGAATATCAAAGGGGAAATTATAGGCCAGAGAAACTTTAACCAGCCATCTTTTATCAAGATTAAGGGGTCCTTTGGCATTGATCAAGTGATTGGGATCAGTCCCGAATTGCCCGGTGTACCAGACCAGGGACTGGCTCATTCCATAGCCGCCTGTGGCTAAGGAACTCAGGTTCAGGCCTTCAGCCTTTGACCAGGTAACTGAGGCATTGAGCATCCAGTTGTCGGCATAACGTTTATTGATTTCTAAAATAAGACCACGATAGGTCTGCCCCCAGCCCTTAGGATTGGTTAACCAGTAATCGAATTCCCCCCCTATCCAGTTCCAGACCTGATAGGTCTTGCCATTATCAGGGGAAACTCTGGTCACAAGTTCATATTTACCGCCCCGATCTTCATAACCAAAGACATCCTTGCCATTTTTATAAATAAAAGTTGCCCGCAGCGCTAAATTAGGGGTCACCTGTCTTTCGAGCCCGAGTGAAAACTGGTCATAATAGGGGTTTCTGATGTCTGGATCCATCGTATAGCCGGCCTCAGTGGGCAAAACATACCAGAGAACCCATTTCGTCCCATCCCAGTAATAAATGTATTTATCGGGAGCATTGGGACCAGGCCATTCCCAGTTAGCGATATAGGGATAGACATAATAGCGACCATAGGAAGCTTTGAATAAAGTTTTCTGATCTCTTGTCAGCTGAAAGGCCAGGCCAATTCGGGGTGAAAAGGAATTCCAGATGATGAGATCATCAATGCCAATCCCCTTCTCGCCTGTCTCCTTGAAATTGTGCATCAAAGGGAAAGCGGGAATATAGGCATCATGATGGTCATATCTCAGGCCCAGGTTTATGGTTAGACGGTCACCTATTTTCCAAGAATCATCGACGAAAGCACCGATATTAACGACGGTGCCGCCATAACGATTCGTATCCCATTCATAAAGAAGATAAGGCTCACCGGCATAATCATAATAAAATTTTCCGCCGCCATAACCACCGTAGGTATCCGAAGTTCCCCGATTAAACTGAACGCCAATCTTGAATTCGTGGTCGCCCGCCAGAAAATCATCGGCAAAATGGGTCAGGGAAGCATTGGCCTGGTGACGGGTAACCTTATAGAACCAGGGCCAGACAGGTCCATTCCAGGTAACGCCGGTGGCTCCATCATAATGAGGTGGATTATAAATTGAACCCCCAAAGGCTGGTTGATAATCGTTAGGGCTGTAATAACCGGAATATTTCAGCTCAAAGAAAGAATCTTTACTGATAACCCAGGTCCACATGGCTGTCCAGATATGAACTAGATCCGTTTCGCCCATCACTGTTTCAGGCATATTATAAGGGTCAGGCGCACCCGAACCATAGTCTTTTTGCCGGTTGTACATCAAAACAAGTTTATGATTTTTGGCCAGCTGGGCAGAAATCTTAATTAGCTGCTCATTATGGGTGCTTTTGTAGGGATAATTTGGATCGTCACCAAAATCAGAGGCTTTATCCAGCATGTCATTATAAACGGCAAAAAACCAAATTTTGTCTTTTAAAATTGGTCCGCCCAGCGTAAAGGCAAAATCGTACCACTTAACTCGATTAAAGGAATAATAGCCTTCGCCTGTCGCTGGATTATAAGGCTTGGGATTATTATCTCCTGTCAACTTTTTGTACTGGCCATAATAAGAAGCGCTACCTGAAAAATTGTTGCCACCTGATTTAGTCACGATGTTGACGACAGCGCCAGCGAAGTTGCCATATTCAGCCGGAGCGCCAATGCCTGTGATTTCCACTTCTTCAAACATATCGGGCACAGGCCAGGACCAGGCCGTCCCTATTTCTGGATTGCTCAAATCTACGCCCTCCACATACATGGCATTTTCCTCTGAATTGGAGCCATAGGCCATGAAGCGGGAAGAGTTTTCACCGTGACTGGTGGTAAAACCAGCTGTCTGATTGACAATGTCAAAGTAGGTATTGCGGTAAAAAGGAAGCTTCTCCAGTTGAACCTTGGTATAAGTCGTGGATATTCCTGATTTACTGACATCCACAATAGGGGAAGCGGCGGTTACCGTCACACTTTCTTCAATCGTCGCCAGCTTCAGAGTAATATTTTCCACGGTCGTCATGTTTAAAGAAACGACGATCCCGGTTCTTTCGAGCGTTTGAAAGCCAGTGAGCTTGAAAACAGCTTTATATGTTCCTGGAGGCAAATTAAGAAAACGATATTCTCCATCGGTCCCCGTAACTTGAGTATGAACACCACCAAGAAGAGATGGGCTGGATAGCTCAACCGTCACGCCGGGTAAAGGCAGGCCATTCTCATCAGTAACCGTACCCATCAGCCGGCCGGTTAAGCGCTGGCCGGAAACAGGAACAAGGGCCAGAAGAAAAATCAGAGTCAAGGTCAGGCCCCAACTTAAGCTTTTGACCATTACCCCTCCTTTTAAAAAATATTTCCGATTTTGGTTCAAAAAATAAAAATGTGCAGCTTCATTTAAGCTATTACCAATTTCTTAAAAATTAATTTCTTCCCTCCATTTTTTTCTTTTTAATTTAAAAAAATATTTTTTGGAAATCAAGTAAAATACTGGGAATAAAAAAATTTTATTTTCCTGAAATTTCTCAAGGATGGGGATGGAGAAATTGATTCAACCGCTTAGAGCTTATTTAAGATATTTATTGAACCAGGCTATAACTCTCTTCATCCGATCAACCTGATGGTCCAGCTGGCTCAAATTATGTCCTTCGCCCGGATAAATAACCAGTTCCGTTTCGACGCCCAAACGCTTGAGGCTGAGATACATCATTTCGGATTGCGAGAGAGGACAGCGATAATCAAACTGGCCACAGAGAAAAAGAGTTGGTGTTTTGACTTTTTTCACATCTTTTATCGGCGAAAGGCGGCGGTAAAGCTCAAAATTATCCCAGGGGAGACCCAGTTCTTCTTCCCACCAGAGATGAAGATCATCTGTCCCGTAGCAACTAAAATAATCACTGTCGCTCGCTCCCGAAATAGCTGAGCGGAAAAGGTTGGTCCTGGTAATAGCGTAATTGACCAGAATGCCTCCATAGCTCCAGCCATAAATACCTATTTTACCCGGATCAATGTAGCCTCTCTTAACGACGTAATTGATGCCAGCAAGAATATCCTTTAAGTCCTTGTTTCCCCAATCCGCCCAGATAGCCCGGCCAAATGCCTCGCCATAGCCGGAGCTACCCCTGGGGTTGGTATATAGAACGACATAGTTTTCGGCCGCCAGAAGCTGAAATTCAAAATTAAAGGAAGTATCGTACTGGGCATTAGGTCCACCATGAACCCTGACAATTAAGGGATATTTTTTGGACGGGTCAAAATCAGGCGGTTTGAGAATCCAGCCCTCAATTTCCTGGCCATCGAAACTGCGATAATGAATATTTTCAGGCCAGCTTAAATTCAATCTAGTTGAAAACTCCTCGTGAAGTGAGGTCAATTTTCTCAGATCCTGGCCATCAGAGCGACAAATATAGATTTCAGGTGGGTTTATCGGATCGCTGCTGGTAAAGGCAAGATAATGACCATCAGCGGAAACAGCCAGATTATTTATGACTTTTTCTCCGCTGATTAATTTTTCAATCTTTCCGGTTCCTGTTTCCACTCTGGCTAAAAGCTGATTTCCGCTATCTTCAAGGCAAAAATAAATATAATTACCATCCCCTGACCAGAAAAATTTAGGCAGAACATTTCGATCCAGGAAAGAAGTGAGCTTGCGGAGACGAGTTCCATCAGCCGAGGATAGCCACAAAAAATTGGTGCCATAAACCGGTCCTGAAGTCTGTAAATAGGCAACAGAACGACCATCAGGGGAAAAACAAGGATTTGTTTCCGGCCTGGAATCGGTAGTTATCTGTCTTATTTTCCCCGTCTCTATCTCCAGCGCCCAGATATCGCTATTCCGGTTAGCCTCAGGATTCGCTGTCCGGTTGGAGCTGAAAATTATTTCCTTTCCGTCAGGAGAAAAACTGATATCTTCCTCATCAAAGGGGCCATCAGTAAGTTTTTTTATCTCGCCCGATAAAACATGTACCATCCAGATGTGCCTGTGACGATCATCGAGATAGCCTTCCCCATCCCGTTTGTGCTGGAGGCGATTGACCACAATAATCTCCCTGCCTTCATTTTCTCCTTTCCCTTTCAATTTCGGATCCTTGGCCAGAAAAGCTATCCTGGAACTATCGGGTGACCAGACAAAACTTTCAATGTCTGTTTCTATTTTTATCAGCTCGTAGGGTTCACCGCCTTCAGCTCTAAAAAGCCAGAGCCCGCTTTTTCCGGAGCGATTTGAGATAAAGGCCAGATAGCGACCATCGAGCGACCAGGCGGGCGAATCATCGTTTTTTTCCTGATAGGTCAGCCTGACAGGTTTCCCCCCGGCGACCGGCACCATCCAGAGATTTGAGTAGCGACTATTTTTTGCTTTATCTTTCGAGCTCACCACATAGGCCAGCCAGCGATTATCGGGCGAAAAACTCAGGGTTTTGATTTCCTTAAGTTCATAAAAGTCTTCGAGGCTGATTTTTCTTTTTTCCTGAGATTGAGCCGGGGTTGTAAACAGAAAAATTAAAAAAAATAAAAATAAAGAAACATGATACAGACAGAAAGAAACATGGTTCTTAGACCTCTTTTTCTTTCTGATCTCCATTATTCTTCCCTCCATTTAAAAAACCGGATTGTTTCCTCCCCTTAGTTTATAAATATGTGGCAGATTTTTAAAGGGAGGCAATGGAGGCAGAAATCTTCTGCTTAAATTTATATCTTCCCCCTTTAAATAATATCTCGCCTCAGAAGAAGAAAATATGTTATATTTACCCTGCTTTAACTAGATTTTTTGAAAACTTTCCTGGTAAAGTAATGAAACCTTTGACTCCACCAAATTTAAGGCTTGAGTCATTCAAGTGATAATTATTTAGGAAAAAAGAGAAAAAATGAGGATTGCCGTTGCGACTTCCCATGTTCCTTTTGTTGAGGGAGGACATCTTGTTATTGCTCGCTCGACCGTCACGGCTCTCCAGCAAGCCGGTCATGAGGCGGAGCTTTTTCTAACTCCCCAGAACCCTTTTGGCCGTGTATTTCAGGCCTATCTGGCCAACTGGTTGACTGACCTAACTGAGGATGGCCTGGGCCGAAAGATAGATCTTATCATTTCCTTCCGTTTTCCGAGTTTCGCTTTAAGGCATCCCTTTCATGTCAACTGGCTCAATCACCGTTTTCGGGAATATTATGACCTCTGGGATCAATTTTCAGCTCGTTTATCCTTTCAGGCCAGGGTAAAAGAAAATCTGAAACGCTGGTTGCTCCACCGGCTCGATAATTATTTGCTAAAACACCGGGTAACTAAAGTTTTCGCCCAGTCAAAAACTGTTCAGCAAAGACTCTGGAAATGGGGGAAAATAAAGTCTGAAGTTCTCTACCCTCCCCCGCCCCAGAGACCTTATCATCTTGAAACTTATGGCGATTTTATTCTGGCTGTTTCCAGACTGCAGAAATTAAAGCGATTTGACCTGCTGATAAGAGCCGTTTCTCACTTAAGGTCAGCTCCAGTAAAAGTGATGATTATCGGTGATGGACCGGAAAGACCTGAGCTGGAAAAGCTTATCCAGGAGCTTGGACTTGAAAAAAAAGTTATCCTTTCGGGCTGGCTGGAAGAAAAAGAACTTCTTCGCTCCTATGCTGAGTGCCGAGCTGTTTTTTTCGGTCCCTATCAGGAGGATTATGGTTTGGTCACCGTCGAGGCCTTTGCCTCGGGGAAAGCTGTCATCACCTGCCTGGATAGCGGCGGACCAGCTGAGCTCGTCTCTCTTTCTGGAGCTGGCTTCGTTGTCTCGCCTGACCCCATATCAATTGCTCAAAGTCTCGAAAAAGTAATTCTTGATCCTCATCTTGCCGAATCGCTGGGCCAGAAAGCTCTTTCCTTTGTCAAGACAATAAACTGGGAAACCACCATCAAGAGACTGACCCTCCAATTAGATTAAATCAGGCGCCCTGAAAATTAATCGAGACAGGTTACACGAAAAACCACGCCCTTTGGATCAGGACAGGTAAGATACTCGGTTTCGGCAATCCAATCATCCTCAGGAAGTTCATCTTCTCTCTGTTTGGCTGTCAAGAAGGGAAAAAGGCTGTTAAGAGCAAAAAGACAGACCCGCCGACCAGCCGGAATTTCTATCGTTCCCTCACCGCGGATAAAAAATGCATCGCCCACTTTATGTTTGGCGCCACACCTCTCTCTAATTTCAACCACCTCAACCTTGAGTTCTTTCATCCCTCCTCCTTTTCTCTGTTCCTCTATTTAATATAATTTTCTCAGCCAAAAAAGGCAATTCATAGCAAAGGCCATTCAGAATAAATCTATGAGGCAAGCGCTTTCTCCAGAATGCCTTCAGGCTATGCTCTAAAAAGTTGGCCCATCTCTAAGTTCTAAGCAGCTTTCCTTCTAATAAATTCAGGGAAGTAAAAGAGTTCAGCCAGATCAAATTTAAATTTTCTCAGAATTCAAGGTCAATTTTCCCTAATCCCGGCTTTTAAAACCTGGATTTTAGAACAATAAAGCTTTGTAACGCTCTTTTCCTCTTTAAAAAGAGCTCTAATAGCCGGGAGAATGCTGAATATACAGGCCAGGAATAACCGGGAAACGCCACCCTTTATGGGTAAAATTACACTTTATTGATTGACAAAGGCAAGGAAATTAGATTAAAATTAGCTTCTAAAGCCCGAAAATAAGGAGGCGATTATGGCGAAGGCTGAACCCAATGTCGTTCCCCTGTGCGATGTCCTTCTGGTTCTCCTGATTATTTTCATGGTCATTACCCCTATGGTCCAGAAGGGAATTGATGTTAAGCTACCTGACACCGCTCAGGATACAGGCGGTGGTGTTCCAGCTGGAATCATCGTCTTAACCCTGAAAAAAGACCTCTCTGTTATGATCAATCAGGAGCAAATTGATCTGGCCATGCTTCAGGACAGATTAAGGGCTATTTACTCTGCCCGCCAGGACAAGACCATCTTTATCCGGGCTGATGCCAAGTTGCCCTTTGTCCGCGTGATGGAACTGATTGACATTGCCAAGGGAGCAGGAGTTGAAACCCTAGGCCTTATTCCTGAGTATTTTACTGAAGAAAGTAATTAGCGAGCTCTTCTAAAAATCTGTTTTTTAAAATTTCCTTAAATAAATTTGTCGTTAAATTCTTTTTAAAAACTCTTTTTAATTTAAAATTTCTCTCTAAAAATTTAATCCAAATTTTCATTGAGAAAAATTTTTTCTCGCCTGTTTTTTCAATTAAAGAAAAGGCTTCTCAAATTCTTTTATTTAATTGGTCCAATCACTTCCCGGGAAATAATAAGGCGCTGAATTTCATTGGTACCTTCATAAATCTGAAGCAATTTGGCATCTCTCATCAACTTTTCCATAGGATAATCTTTCATATAACCATAACCACCGAAAATCTGCAGACATTCAATCGCGGTTTTCATGGCCACATCAGACCCGAAGCATTTAGCCATGGCCGATTCTTTGCTGCAGGGCTTGCCCTGGTCTGCCAGCCAGGCCGCATGATAAACGAGAAGCCTGGCCGCATTTATCTCCATAGCTAACTGGGCTATCTTGAAGGCTATGTGCTGGAAGGTGGCTATGGGTTTACCGAACTGGTTTCTGGTTTTGGCATAATCAATGGCATATTCCAAGGCCGTTCTGGCCAGACCAACACCAGCCGCTCCCACGGAAACTCTGGTCTTATCCAGGGTTTTCATGGCAATAAGAAAGCCCAGCCCTTCTTTACCCAGAAGATTTTCCTCGGGAACGCGAACATCTTCAAAGAAAAGTTCAACGGTATTGGAGGCTCGATGGCCCAGCTTATCTTCCTCTTTACCTACAGTAATTCCAGGGTTATCTCGGGGAACGATAAAAGCACTGATTCCTCTGGCCCCTTTTTCGGGGTCGGTATTGGCAAAGACGACATAAATTCTGGCAATACCCCCGTTGGTAATAAAACATTTGGCTCCATTGAGCACATATTCGTTGCCTTTTTTAATGGCTTTCGTTTTTAAGGAGCCAGCATCAGAACCAGCCTCCCTTTCAGTCAGACAAAAGGAGGCAAAGCCCATTTCGCGGGTAAAAGGGGTCAGGAACTTTCTCTTTTGCTCGTCTGTGCCGAAAAGAATGATGGGAGTAAAAGCAAGACCATTGGCCATAATGGTCGTAAACATACCAGCGCAGCCAGCGGCCAGCTCCTCGCTGATAATTACCATTTCAATTTCGCCCAGTCCGCCGCCCCCATATTCCTCGGGAATATTGCAGGTCAGAAAGCCGGCCTCAAAGGCTTTCTGCATAATGGGCCAGGGGAATTCATCACCTCGATCATAACGAGAAGCATTCGGCCTCATTTCCTTCAGAGCAAACTCCCGAGCCATGGCCTGAAGGGCCTGCTGTTCTTCAGTCAAACTGAAATCAATCACTTTGGCCTCCTTTATTTTTTATTCCAGTGCTTATAGGCTTATAATCAATCTCCAAGCTGATGTCAATTTTATTCCTCAGATTTAAAAATGAATTTCTCTCTCACCAGATATGAGCTCAACCCGGCCAGGCCGAGATTTTTTTCGATAAAATCTCTGGGCCTAAGGGAGGCCGCCTGCAGGGGAAGCCGGAAATAAAGCCTCAAGCGGTCTTCATCTAACCAGATTTTTTCTCCCGGTCCGAGGTTAATTCTTATTTCCCCAATTTTTTCTTTTAGCCAGTCAATCAGCGAACGATTTTTGTTGATTTCTGGCTTTAACCTGGCCAACTGTTCTTTGACGGCTGGCTCATTGAAGGGAAAGAAATAAAGAGCAGCTTCGAGTCTTCGGGTCAGAGATGCGGCTTCAGGCGGAATTTCCTTTATTAAAATAAATTTAAAGCCAGCCGGTAGCAATTTGTTCAATTTTTCGATAAGCTTTTCGGTGTCCAGAGGTTCCCCTGTCTTCAATTCAAAGCATTCTTCATAGCCTTCCATACCCACGGCCAGGGGAGGCGGAAAGCTCAGCATTATTTTAGGATGAAATCCGCGGGAAAAGGCCACTGGTATTTTTCCCCGGCGAAGGGCCCGATCTATGGTTCTGATTGTATCCAGATGGGAAATAAAACGGGCTGGTCCTGATTTCTGATAGAAAATAAGATACCGGCAGAGCCAACTCCTCTCTTTCACCTCTTTTGATTTTTTCTTCTTTGCCCCGGATACTAAAGGCAAAATTTTTTCTTTTCTGGGTTTGAATTGACCTGGAGCCTCGCATCCAAGGCATAGAGAGCACTGATATTCAAAGCAAGAGGGGGTGGGTTCTTCGCGCCAGGCCTTTTCAAGTTCCTGTTTTAAGTGCTCTTTTTTCAGGCCGGTGAGAAAACGATCCCAGGGCAGCTCAGCCTCCACTTCCAGAGCGCCAAGATAATCTTCCATTGATAATCCTGACTCTGCAAAGGCCTCCCGCCACCAAGAAAAATTAAAGTTATCCCCCCAGCTATCGAATCTCGCTCCCTTTCTCCAGACTTTTTCCAGAATCTCAGCCAGACGCCTATCACCCCGGGATAAAACAGCCTCAACCATTGACATTTCAATGGGCCTGTCCTTAATTCTTATAGAGGGAAAACGCTTGAGCCTTGATTTAATCAGATTTATTTTTTCCCTGAGTTCTTCTGGCCTGGCCATGGCCAACCACTGAAAGGGTGTATGGGGCTTGGGGATGAAAGGAGAAAGGCTGAGATTAATCTGTGGCGGCCGGTGAATAATCTTTCGCCCGAGATTATATATATCTTCAGTCAGAGCAATCAAACCTTCTAAATCCTCTCTATTTTCCGTTGGCAGGCCAATCATAAAATAGAGTTTAAGCAGACGCCAGCCGTGAGAAAAGGCCAGCTCTGCGGCCTTCATTATTTCCTCGTCTTCCAAGTTTTTATTGATGACCTGACGAAGGCGCTGAGTTCCTGCCTCAGGGACAAGAGTAAAGCCAGTTTTCCTAACCTTCAAAATATTTTTGATGGCCTCTCTGGTCAGCCCGGCGGGCCGAAGAGAAGATAACGAGAGGGAAATCTTCCTTTTTTCCAGCTCAGCCATCAAGGCCTCAATAATTTCGTTAAAATAAGGATAATCACTGATGGATAAAGCCGTCAGAGAAGCATCTTCATAGCCGGTATTATCAAGACTGGCCAGAATGGTTTCCATGGCCTTTTCAGGCTGCCGGAATCGAAATGGAAAATAAATGGATGTAGCCTGGCAGAAGCGACATTTTTGAGGGCAGCCTCGAGCTATTTCCATGGCCACCCGATCATGAATAACCTGAAGGCCGGGAACAACAATGGAAACAGGAAATCGGGCCTTATCCAGGGGCATTAAAATCCTTTTATGAATTGTCGGGGGCACATCTTCCTTTGGTTCCAGCACCAGAAGAGGCGATTTATCAGTTTTCCGGGCTTCATAAAATCGGGGTACATAGACCCCTTCAATCCAGGCGAGTTGTTTTAAAATAGAAAGGCGATCGGCGCCAGCCTGTTTTAATCTTTCGTAAGTTCTAATTATTTCGAGGAAGGCCTCCTCCCCGTCGCCAAGAAGAAAGAGGTCGAAAAAAGGAGCCACCGGCTCTGGGTTTAAAGCACCGGGGCCACCGCCAATAATTAAAGGATCATCTTCCTTTCTTTCCTCAGCTTTAAGGGGAATATGGCCAAGATCAAGAACCGTCAGGATATTAATATAATTGAGTTCATAAAGAAGGGAAACGCCAATAAAATCAAAAGTTTTCAGGGGCAGGCGATTTTCGAGAGAGAAAAGGGGCCAGCCTCTCTGTCTCAGCTCTTTTTCCATATCAGGCCAGGGAGCAAAGACCCTTTCGGCCAGAATATCGGTCTGGGCGTTCAGGAGGTCATAAAGAATTTTCTGTCCCAGATAGGACATGCCTATTTCATAAACATCTGGAAAAACCAGAGCCACTTTAATTTTCACCCTGGCCGGATCTTTCAAACAAACATTCCACTCAGCGCCACTGTAGCGAGCCGGTTTCTGCACGCGTCGCAGGAGCTCTGTGAATTCTTTTTCTTCCTTCCAGGGGAATTGATCAGACATAGGCAAATCTCCTCAGGCGCACATTAAGGACCAGGCCTATAGCCAGATAATGGGCAAGAAGAGAAGAACCACCATAGCTGACAAAGGGCAGGGGAATTCCGACGACCGGGAAAAAACCAATAATCATAGCTATGTTCACCATAGCTTCCGCAGCAATCAGCGAAGCCACCATAAAGATAATATATTTGCCAGCCCTATCTCTGGCCAGTTCAACGGTTTTTAGCAGAAGCCAGATGAGCCAGGCAAAAAGTCCTATAACCGTAAAGCTACCCAGAAAGCCAGCCTCTTCAGAAATCACAGCCAGGATAAAATCAGTATGCCTGGCCGGGAGAAAACGAAGCTGGCTCTGAGTGCCTTTTTTAAAGCCTTTCCCGAAGAAGCCACCTGAACCGACAGCTATCTTTGACTGGAGAACGTGATAACCAGAACCCTTCCGGTCATAGGAGGGAGAAATCACTGTAATCAATCTCTTTTTCTGATAATCCTTGAGATAGAAGTGCCAGCTGGCGGCGCCGAGGATAATGGCCAGAATTAACATGATGGATATGGCCCGGCGACTCAGGTCAGCCAGGAAAAGGGAAGCTAAAAGGATGGGCAAATAACAGGCTGCAGTTCCCAGATCAGGCTGGAGCAAGACCAGAAAAAAGGGAATGGCGACAAGACCACCACTTCCAGCTGCAGCCTGCAGGGTCAATTTTTCCTGTCTATAATCAGAAAAATAATAGGCCAGAATGAGGATGAGCGAAATTTTGGCTATTTCCGCCGGCTGAAAACGGAAGGAAAAAATATCCAGCCAGCCTCTGGTACCGGCAATGCGGCGGCTAAAGATAATGGTAGCAATGAGAAAGAGGTTAGTTAAAATAAAGAGAGGCAGAGAAAGAATTAAAAGGCGTTTATAATCAACAAGAAGAATAAGAGCCAGTCCGATTAAACTGATAATTAACCAGACCAGCTGCTTGTAAAAGTATTTTCCCGAAAGATAAAAAGAGGCGCTATGAATAAAAAGAAGGCCAATTAAAGAAAGAGCCACAACGACGGCTAGAGTCAACCCATCGATTTCTTTCCACAGATTTCGGTTAATCATGTCTTCTGGATTTTTCTCTATAAAGAGAAAAAATTTCTTTAGCCAGAGGAGCGGCTGAAGCTCCACCAAGCCCACCGAATTCAACCACTACCGTAACCACAATTTCAGGATTATTCCTGGGAGCAAAACCGGTGAACCACGAATGGGGTTTTATCTTCAATCCTGTTTTCTGGGTTTTTTCACGGCTAATAATCTGAGAGGAGCCGGTTTTACCACAGACATCAAACCCCTCAACCATGGCCAGATAACCTGTTCCTCCCTGATTTACGGAGCGCCACATGCCTTCAATAACGGCCTCAAAATGACTCACATCTATATCAGCATTATCCAAAGGCCCGTTCTGTTCACTGGCCAGTAATTCTTTATCCATTATAAGATGAGGTTTTATTTTCTGACCTCGATTAGCAATTATGGCCGTATAAACAGCAATCTGAAGAGGAGTTACCTGGATGGGCCCCTGACCGATGGATACCGAGATGGTTTCTCCAGGAAACCAGTCTGTTCCCTGAGTCCTTCTTTTCCATTCGGGATCAGGCACGACTCCTTCTTTTTCGCCGGGGATGTCTATTCCCGTCATTGACCCCAGGCCGAGCTGGCGAGCGGTACGAGCTATGGCTTCAATCCCCAGGCGCCGGCCAACCTGATAAAAATAGATATTGCATGAATTTTTAATAGCCTCAGCCAGATTGAGCCAGCCATGACCACCTGGCTGCCAGCAGGCAAAGGAACGACCATAAAAAATGGCTTCCCCGGAACAATACTGAACAGTCTGGGGAAAAATAAGACCTTTTTGGAGAGCACCCAAAGCCACAGCCAATTTGAAAACAGAGCCGGGAGGATAAAGTCCTCTGATAGCTCTGTTTTCCAGGGGATTATCACTGCGGGAATTGAGTTCAGTCCATTCTTTAAGAGTGAATCTGGAAACAAACAGATTGGGATCAAAAGAAGGAGAACTAACCAGAGCCAGAATCTCTCCGGATCTGGGTTTTAGGGCAACTATCGCCCCTTCCCGTCCCTCGAGAAGTTTATAAGCTTTTTTCTGCAGGTCAAGATCAAGCGCTAAATGGAGGTCACGACCGGGTCTGGGCTCTATCCTCGTATATTCGCCGTGGCTGCGACCTAGGCTATCGACAATTTCCATTCTTTTTCCATCTTCCCCTTCCAGCCAGGCTTCATATTTTCTTTCCAGGCCTGTCTTGCCAATAAGGTCGCCCATTCTTTTTCTCTTGAACTCTCCGGATTTAAGTTCATCAGCTGAGACTTCCTGAAGATAGCCGGTGACATGGGCAGTTATCTCACCAAAGGGATAAAACCTTCTTGGTTCCCGATCAATAAAAAGCTCAGGAAATTCAAACTTACGGGCTTCGATCCTGGAAATTTCTTCCAGGCTGAGATTATCTTTGATTACTATGGGGATAAAAACAGGAAGGGAAGCATAGCGATTGATTCGCTCCTCAAGAACGGTCAAATTCAGCTGGAGAAGTCTGGCCATCTCGTTCAAAGATTCTTTCCAGCGAGGATTGTTTTCCCGCAGGAGACAGGCTTTAAAGGCAGCAGTATTATCCGCCAGCACAACTCCCTGGCGATCAAAGAGACGTCCCCTAGGTGCAGGAATGACTATTTCTCTAAGTCGATTGGCTTCAGATAAGGACCAGTATTTCCGATGGTCAAGAATCTGTATTTTCCAATAGCTTAAAATTATTAATAAAAAAATGAAAATAAATAAATATTTCACCTTTTTTACGCGTCGGTGGAGAAAACTGAAATCTTCATAAATCCTTTCTCTGGCCATCGATTTTACTCAGTCTCGTCTACGACTTAATCAATCGAAAAAGAAATCCAGAAAGAAGAGTTGTTCCGAGTGGTTGCAACCAGAAAGAACCTGATTCAACGGGTGGATGAAAAGTGAAAATCAAATTTGCCAGGCCGGCCCAGAGAAAAAGCTCCAGGGATCCGGCCGCAAAAATAAAAAGAAGCTGATTAATAAAGGGAGCTAGATTAAGTTTGCGATAGGCCAGGCCCACAGCGAAACCCAGACAGGTTTTGGTCAGGCCAGCCAGGCCAGAAAGATGAAGGGTCAGAGAATCCTGAATCAGGCCAGCTACACTTCCGCCAATGGCCCCGGCTCCCTCGCCATGCCTCATAGCCAGTAAAATTACGGCGACGGAAAGAAAATTAAATAGGTCGGCATAAGAATGAGGCACGGAGCGCCACAAAATTTGAAGAATAAGGGCAACCCCGAAGATAAGAGGTGAAATCAATGATTTCCTTATTTCTTTCATTCTATAACCTATTTAAATCAAATCTAATTATAGCCACCTGCCTTAAGCCATTTATTTGGAAAAAGGGGTCTACCTCAATTTTCTTAAACAGGGAATTTTCAACAGAAACGGAAATAATCCGACCAACCCGGATTCCGGCTGGATAAAGGCCATCAAGTCCAGAGGTTATAATTTCCTCACCAGGCGAAACTTCAGGAGAGGTCACAAGAACATAATCAAGATAACATCGACCCCGACCATCGCCACGCAGGACGCCTGAAATACCGCGGCTTGAAGTGATAACCGCTGTGCCGCTGGCTTCATCTGTGATCAGCTGAACTCGACATGACCAGCGAAGCACCGGTCCAATGACGCGACCAACCAGGTTACCTTCCGGATCAAGAACGGTCATATCAGCTTTAATTCCATGTTGACTGCCTCGGTTTAAAATCAGGGACTGGAAAATATTGCCCGCATCAGAACCAATGACTGAGGCAACCACCAACGGCGAGGTTAGCTGGCTTAATCTTTCCTTTATTTCTACTTCCTTTTCCAGCTTTTCCAGAATCTGCCTGAGAATGAGATTCTCCTGGCGAAGAAGCAAATTCTCGGCTTCAAGCCTCTGATTTTCGGATCTCACCTTTCTTAAAAAAACATAATCAGTCCAGAGACTTTCCATTCCTTGCCAGAGCCAGCTGAGTCTAGCCTGAACAGGAGTCACTATGGCCAGAAAAGCCTGCTTTATCAGAGGATTATCCTGGTTCAAGGGAACTTGAATGGAAAGTAAAATCAGATGCGTTAGGACAAGAATAATGAATAGATAAAAATTTCTTCTTTCTTTCGAGGGAAGGGCCATGAACCTCCCTGTTTAAAATGGGGTCAGTTTACGGCAATTTTCTTCAGCAGTTCAATATTATCAAGGAGTTTGCCAGTTCCCAGAACAACTGTCGTCATGGGGTCTTCGGTGAGGAATACGGGAAGCTGAGTTTCTTCCCTGATTCTTTTATCAAAATTTCTGAGCAGAGAACCACCGCCGGTAAGGACTATTCCCCTATCAATTATATCAGCCGAAAGTTCGGGCGGGGTCCGCTCTAAAGCCACGCGGATAGCATTAATAATAGCTGCCACAACTTCCTCCAGGGCTTCACGAATTTCCTGATCATCCACCACCACCGTTTTGGGAATGCCTTCCCTTAAATCCCGACCTTTGATTTCCATCGTTATAGGTTCGTCTAAAGGATAGGCTGAACCAATTTGAATTTTGACCTGCTCGGCTGTTTTTTCTCCGATGAGAAGATTGTACTTTTTCTTGATGTATTGAATTATTTGTTCATCCATTTCATTACCGCCAATTCTAATGGAATGATTAAAAACAATTCCATTAAGAGAAATAACAGCAATGTCGGTCGTGCCACCGCCAATATCCACCACCATATTTCCGGTTGGCTCTGAAATGGGTAAATCGGCGCCGACAGCGGCTGACATGGGCTGTTCAATCAAATAGACTTCCGAAGCTTTTGCCCTTAAGGCCACATCCTTAACGGCTCGTCTTTCTACCTGGGTTATACCGGCGGGAATACCAATAGCTATCCTGGGCCTGATAAGAAAGGCCCGATTATTTGTTGCCTTTCGAATAAAATAATCCAGCATTTTCTCAGCAATCTCAAAATCAGCGATGACTCCATCTCTCAGGGGCTTTATGGTCACCACATTCTGCGGAGTTTTGCCCAGCATCTCCTTGGCCCTACTTCCGATAGCCTCTACCTTGCCCGTAATTTTATTAATAACCACAATTGATGGCTCATTTACTACAATTCCCTTTCCCCTGACATAAACGAGCGTATTGGCTGTGCCCAGATCAATAGCCAGGTCACAAAAAAGACTTTCTTTTATCCAGTTGAACAGACCCATTTCTTTTTCCTTTCCAGCCCAATATTTTATCTTATTTCAGCGTTAAATTAAAGAATTTTAGATTTTTTCAGATAATTTGTAGGGTGATTTATTTCATCTTGACTTGAATTCCCCATTTTGAATATACAATAGGCATTCCATTCAAGGAGCTTGACTATGAAAGAAGGACCTTTTATTCCCGAAAAAACAGAGTTAAGAGAATTTACTGTTCGGGCCCTGATTTTAGGTCTGATTATGACTGTCATCCTGGGAGCCGCCAATGCCTATTTAGGCCTCAGGGCTGGAATGACCATTGCCGCCACCTATCCAGCCGCTGTCATCGGCATGGCCGTGCTCAGGCTGATGAGAGGCTCCATTCTTGAGGAAAATTTTGCTCGAACTGTGGGTTCCATCGGAGAATCAGTGGCAGCTGGTGCCATTTTCACCATACCTGCTTTTCTCATTGTCGGCGTCTGGACTAAGTTCAATACCCTTGATGCTTATCTTAAATCTTCAGCCCTGATGTTTGTTGGCGGCCTGCTGGGCATCCTTTTTGTGACCTTTCTGCGCCGGGTTATGGTCACAGATCCCGAGCTTCCCTTCCCGGAATCAGTGGCGGCCGCCGAAATCCACAAGGCAGGTCAGAAAGGAAGCGCCGGGGCCAAATTCCTTTTTCAGGCCATGGGCGTAGGCGCCCTGATTTATGCCCTGGGAGTGCTAAAGCTTTTTGCCGCCTCCAGAGATTTCATCGTCAAGGTGGGTACCATCGGCTCAAGTTTTGTCCGCTTAGGCACAACCAAAACCTCACCCACTGTCGGCACCGGAGGAACTATAGCTGTTGCTGGCCCTGGAATATATCCAGCTTATATTGGTGTGGGTTATATCATTGGTCCCAGGCTCGCCTCGTTAAACTTTGCTGGCGGTGTCCTGGCCTGGGGACTTTTTGCCCCTCTCCTTGTTTATTTTCTTGGTCCTCAGCTTGTAACGAGCTTCTATGGCCCTGAAACCTCCATGGACCAGGTTAGCTGGGAAGCCATGGTTGGTCATGTCTGGCGTTTCATCATCCGGCCCATTGCTGTTGGCGGCATGCTGGTTGGCGCCAGTTACACTCTTTACCGGATGAGAAAAAATCTGATGGCCGGTCTGAAGAGGTCTGTCTCTGACGTAAAAAAGGCTGCTGGTAAAGTGGAACAGGTTTCCAGGCTCGAGAAAGACTTAGACTTTCGCTATGTTTTCAGCGGCTTAGCCCTTTGTTTCCTGCTCATGGTCTTTGTTTACCGGGTCTTTGCTGGTGCCTTTGGAGCTTCGCTGGTGGCTGCTCTGGTGATGGCTCTGGCTGGCTTCTTTTTTGCAGCTGTTTCCGGAAATCTTGTGGGCACCATCGGTTCCTCCAATAATCCCATCTCCGGCCTGACTCTTTCCACCCTGATTATTGCAGCTATCTTAATGGTCCTGATTGGTGCTACCGGGATGAGCGGAGTAGCGGCTGTCCTAGGAGTAGCTGCTGTCGTTTGTGTTTCCTCAGCTGTTGCCGGCGAAATGCTTCAGGACCTTAAAGTTGGCCATATTCTGGGAGGCACACCCTGGAAGATGCAGGTAGGAGATGTCATTGGCATTTTAGTTTCCTCCCTGGTCCTCTTTTTTCCCCTGATGATTCTTCATGGAGCTTTTACCTTCGGTAGCAAAGATTTGCCTGCTCCTCAGGCCGGGCTGATGGCGGCTTTAGCTCAGGGCATTGTTGGGGGTGAAATGGCCTGGCCCCTGGTCATTGTGGGCATGTTTATGGGTTTTGCCCTGATTCTGGTTCAGGTTCGTTCACCCATGCTGGTGGCTGTTGGCATGTATCTGCCCCTTGAAACAACCTTCGCCATATTCTGTGGTGGTGTGATTCGAGCCATTGTGGATAAAATGGCGGCGAAAAGAAATTTTAATGAAGCTCAGAAAGCCAGGGTGGAAAATACCGGGATACTTCTGGCTTCAGGTCTCATCGCGGGCGAAGCTTTGACCGGGCTGGTCCGCGCTGCCCTGACCTTCTTCAATATCCCCATTCCCGGAATTATGGCTGCTCCCAGTTATTTCTTTGGCCTGGTTTTCCTGATAATAATTGGAATCTATCTGGTAGCTGTGCCGCTTCGAAACGCAGGTAAGGCTGAAGAACCAGCCCCACCTTCAGCTGTGATTTAGGAGAGTCAAAAGCCCGGCTCAGGTTTTATCAGAGATAAAAATCTGACCTTTCCCGATTTTTTGATGATTAAATCCAAAGAGCTATCAATCGCCGGCAACCTCTACAGAACCCGCAGATTAATCCTTAAAGGCGAGTCAAAACCGAATTTGGTGCATCTTACGGGTATTTCTCTAATCGTCCTCTGCAAAGATGAAGTTGCCTAGATTCAAACCGCTGTTGAGAGACATAAAATCCATCATCTTTAGCCACAAAAAGTCCGAGGAGCCAAAAAATTTACCTAGAGGTTAATCTGATCAGAAGATAAATAAAGGCTTGTAAGAAGCGAGCTAAATTTAATCTCAGATTGCTATTAAAAGGCATTTTTATATTCAGCAGCGAATTCTTATGAAAAAGCATTTATATAAAAAATTAACTTTCTTCTTCTCTCTCTTAACGACATAAATCAGGGAAACTCGTGTTCACATCTTCATTTTACCCGTGGAAACAGGCGAGAAACCCATAATTAAATTGAAAATAAATTAGAGCAATCAGTCAGTTTTAAGAAATAAAAAATTCCTCTTATTTCCAAAAGATAAACCATCTGATAAAATGGAAACATGGCGGTAAGAAAAATAGTCAGGTTCGGTCATCCTGTACTTCATCGCCGGGCTGATCCGGTTCTGGAAATCAATGAAGAAATTATCACCCTGGCTAGAGACATGGTGGAAACAATGCATCTGGCGCCAGGAATTGGTCTGGCAGCCCCCCAGCTCGGCATAGGTCAGAGACTTATTACTGTTGACTTATCTGTCGGTGAAAAACCGGATGAACTCATTATTCTGGTTAATCCAGAAATCCTGGAGGAGGAAGGTGAAACCGTCGAGGAAGAAGGCTGCCTTTCGGTTCCAGAAATCAGAGAAAAAGTTGTTCGTCCCGGGTGGGTGCTGGTTCGCGGTCTGACTCTGGAGGGAAAGGAAGTTGAAATTGAAGCCAGGAATCTTCTGGCCCGAGTCTTTTCCCATGAGATTGATCATCTCGAAGGCAGGCTCTTCATTGATCGCCTCTCGCCTCTCAAACGGAGCCTGATTCGCCGGCGATTGAAAAAACAGCTTGGCCTTGAAACCCTGCCATGAACATTGTCTTCTTTGGCACGCCTGAAGCAGCTTTACCCAGCCTGGAAAAACTTCTGGCCTCTGAGCACAGAATTAAATTAATCGTCACTCAACCCGATCGCCCGGCTGGTCGGGGTCAGAAGCTTACCCCACCCCCGGTTAAAAAATTTGCCTTAAAACATGGCTTGCCCTTCATTCAGCCTGAAAAAATCAGAAAAGACCAGGTGGCTCTCAATCTCATCCGTTCTTCTGAGCCTGATATTATTGTGATTGTAGCTTATGGTCAGATATTACCGGCGGAGATCATCTATTTTCCCCCATTCCGATCGATTAATGTGCATTTCTCCCTTTTACCCAAATATCGCGGGGCCTGCCCCGTGGCCTGGGCGATTCTCAATGGCGAAGAAAAAACCGGCGTAACCATTTTTCAACTCAACGAGAGAATGGACGAGGGCGATATTCTGACCCAGATCGAGGTCGATATTCAACCCGGTGAAAATGCGGGCGAACTCGAAAGCCGTTTGGCTCAGATTGGCGCTGAACTTCTGCTCGAGACTCTGGCCCGGATTGACCAAATTAAACCTGTTCCCCAGAATCATTTTCTGGCCACCTACGCCCCAAAGATTGATAAGAATATGGGGCAAGTTGACTGGGCATGGCCGGCTCTTAAAATTGACCGGCATGTCAGAGCCCTCAATCCTTCCCCTGGAGCCTATACTTTCTTTCGTCAGGAAAAAATAAAAATTATCAGAGGCTCACTTCTCAAAGAAACCGTCTCAGGACCAAATCCAGGTCAGATAGTGAGAATAAGCCAGGAAGGTCTCTCCATCTGCTGTGGCGATAGTGTCTTATATCGTCTTGAATGGCTACAAAGAGAAAACAGGCCGCAGATGCGGGCCTATGAGGTTTCTCTTGGTCTAAGACTTAAACCCGGCGATTGTTTTGGCCTGGAAAAGAATAAATCAGGCTAATCTATTCTTCTTCGAGAATATACTGGAGGGGATTAACCGATTTCCCGTTGACCTGAACTTCATAATGGAGATGAGGACCAAGGGCTTTCCCTGTTTTACCCACCAGACCAATAACGTCACCTCTTTTTACTTTCTGTCCAGGCCGCACGAGAATCTTATCAAGATGATAAAAAAGAGTACTCAGGCCACCGCCATGACTGATTAAAATGGTCTTGCCTCCAATCCGATCATTCTTGGCTTCAACCACTACCCCATCAGCAGTTGCCACGACGGGGTTGCCCAGATTGGTAGCAATATCAATGCCTTTATGAAAGGTTTGCTTACCGGTAAAAGGATCAATCCGCCAGCCAAAGCCAGAGGTAATGAAACCGACCGTCGGCCAGATCGTCGGCGTCTGAGCCAGGCGAGTTCTCTGCTGTTCAAAGAAATTGAGCAGCGTGTTGAGATTCTGTTCTAACTGAGCTGCCTTCATCTGAACCTGATTCAGAGGTATTGCCGTCCGGGCAGGACCAGAAGTTGAATTCAACTGATTTCCCCCGATACCATCGGTTTCAGCCCCCCAACCAACTCCTGCCTCTTTCAGAGCTTCAGGCGAGCGCAAACCAGCCATAATATTAAGCTTGCGGGCATAATTTTCGAAAGCCTGAATCCTGGTGGTCAGTTCCCTAATGGAATTCTCATAGCTGGCAATTATCTTTTTCTGCTCTTGATTTTCGCTCTGAAGCTGACGGTACTTGGCTCTGGTTATATTCATACTGAAATAATCCACCAGGAAGCCAATAAGAATTATCACCAGGCCAAGGCTGAGAGAAATAATCAGATGGCTGGTCCTCTTGGAGAGGGTGATGGTTTTAGCTGGACCCTTTTTGTGAGGAATTATAATCAGTGATAAAAACTTCTTTCTGGACATTAATCTTGCTTTTCCTTATCAAAATAAAAATCAGATGTCAAGTGCCTCTTTCCTTTTTTCGGGCTTTGATATTTTTTCTAATCCAGTCAATTATTTCCTGGGTTGAGGTGCCAGGCAAAAAAATTTCAGCAATGCCGATTTTTTTGAGACGGGGGATATCCTTCTCCGGGATAATGCCGCCCGCTATAACTGGAATATCACTTGCTCCCTTTTTACGCAGGAGCTTCATAATCTGGGGGAAAAGAACATTATGAGCCCCGCTTAAAATGCTCAGCCCGATAAGATCTACATCCTCCTGAATGGCTGCATTGACAATCTCTTCTGGAGTCCGTCTTAAACCTGTATAGATAACTTCCATACCTGCATCCCGCAACGCCCGGCAGATAATTTTAGCTCCCCGGTCATGGCCATCAAGACCGGGCTTGGCAATGAGCACCCGGAGTCGCTCCTGTCGGTAGGCCGGCCAGGCTTCACTAATGGTTTCTTCGCCAGGTTTTTCTTTTTTCTTTCTTTCAACCATAGCTTTCTCCTTAATAGGTAATTGGCTCTTCATAAACTCCATAAACCTCTTTCAAAGCATCCATAATTTCGCCCACGGTGGCGTAAGCCCGAACACAATTGAGGATATAGGGCATGAGATTGACCTCATCCCGGGCCGCCTTTTTTAGGTCACTCAGAGTCTGCTTGACCAGGGTCTTGTTTCTGGTTCTTTTTACTTCCCTCAGCCGGTTCAATTGATGTCTGGCCACAGCCGGATCAACCTCCAGAATAGGAATGGGTTCATGGTCCATTTCAAAGGCATTAACCCCCACAATTATTTTTTCTTTCTTCTCCACCTCCTGCTGATAACGATAGGCACTCTCAGCAATTTCTTTCTGGGGAAAGCCAAGTTCGATGGCCTTAACCATGCCTCCAAGTTCATCAATTTTCTTAATGTAGGCCTTGGCTTCTCTCTCCATGTCCAGGGTCAATTTTTCAAGATAATAGCTACCGCCAAGGGGATCAATGGTATTAATCACGCCACTTTCATACGCAATGATCTGCTGAGTTCTCAGGGCAATGGTCACGGCCTGCTCGGTGGGAAGGGCATAAGTTTCATCAAGGGAATTGGTATGAAGGGACTGGGTTCCTCCAAGAACTGCGGCCAGTGCCTGAATGGTCACACGGATGATGTTGTTATAGGGCTGCTGGGCCATCAGGGAAACTCCGGAAGTCTGGGTATGGAAACGGAGCCACCAGGACCGCTCTTTCCTGGCCCCGAATCTTTCTCTCATCACCTCGGCCCAGATCTTTCTGGCTGCCCGGAATTTGGCTATCTCCTCAAAAAAATCGTTATGGGCGTTAAAAAAGAAGGAAAGCCGGGGTGCAAAGTCATCGATCTTCAGGCCTCGCTCGAGGGCCCACTCCACATACTCAATTCCATCCCTTAAGGTAAAAGCCAGCTCCTGAACGGCTGTCGCCCCAGCTTCTCTGATGTGGTAACCAGAAATGGAGATGGTGTTCCAGCGCGGCACTTCTTTGGCGCCGTATTCAAAAGTATCAATGACCAATTTCATTGATGGCCGGGGCGGAAAGACGAAGGTTTTCTGCGCAATATACTCCTTTAAGATATCATTCTGAATCGTTCCTGAAATTACCTTCGGCGATACTCCCTGCTTTTCAGCCACGGCAATATACATGGCCCATAAAATCGCCGCAGGCGGATTAATGGTCATGGAAGTCGTCACCTTATCCAGAGGAATACCATCAAAGAGAATTTCCATATCAGCCAGAGTATCCACGGCCACCCCGCATTTTCCAATCTCCCCTCTGGCCATGGGATGGTCAGAATCAATGCCCATAAGGGTAGGTAGATGGAAGGCTACACTCAGTCCTGTTTGTCCCTGAGAAAGCAAGTATTTATAGCGACGGTTGGTATCTTCAGCTGTGCCGAAACCTGAAAACTGTCGCATTGTCCAGAGCCTGCCCCGGTACATCGTGGGATGAATGCCCCGGGTAAAGGGATACTGGCCGGGAAAGCCGAGGTCCCGCCCATAATCGAAATCTTTCAAATCGAGGGGAGTATAAAGAGCCTTAACCGGTCTTCCTGAAATAGAAGTGAATTCCTTTTCCTTCCGTCCGCATGAACTGAGTTCCTGCTGATAGGCCTGCTCCCATTTCTTGAGACCCCGGCGTAAAGTTTTCACCTCACCTGAGCTGCTGAGATATCCCTTTCTGGCTGATTTCATGGGCAACTCCTTTGAGTTAAATCAGATCAAAAAGAAGAAGGAAAAAATAATTATTCTTCTGTCACTTTAAAAACTTTATCATGCTCCCGCACGGGCTCTATTACCTTTAAGCCGACTGAATCTCCCTTCCGGGCTACAGAGACAGGCTGATGTTCTACCTGCATCGATTCAACTTTTTGATAGAAATCAGTCGTATGACCTTTGATATGAATTGTTTCCCCCAACCTGAGCTCGCCAGCAGTTATCTCGAGGACGCCGACACCAATCCGGGAAAAATAATGAGTTATTCGGCCAATTTCTTCTTCCATTTTTAAGCCTCCTTTTAGCTGGCTATTTTCTTATCAAAAAAATGAGAGCTTGGCAAGCTAAGATCCACAGAGAACAGAACCGCCATTAACATGAAGTATTGTTCCGGTAATATGCCTGGCCAGATCTGAAACCAAGAAAAGGATGGGCCCGGCAATGTCCTCAGGGGGAGGTATTCTTTTGAGTGGAATGGAATCCTCAACGGCTTTACGGAAAGCCGGGTCAGAAAAAACTTCGGCGCACATATCAGTATCAACCCAGCCTGGAGCGACACAATTAATCCTGATGCCATAGGGAGCCAGTTCCACGGCCAGAGACTTGGTCAGAGCATGCAGGGCCCCTTTGCTGGCAGCATAATGGGAATGATAGGCTTCGCCTCTGACTCCGGCGGTGGAAGAAACATTGACGATAACTCCTCCCCCCTGCTTTTTCATATAAGGGACAACGGCGTTAATAATATAAAAAACAGCATCAAGATTAAGCTGCATGGTCTCCCGCCAGACCTCGCTTGTCATTTGACCCATTTCACCATATGTCCAGATGCCGGCATTATTGATAACGACATCAATTTTTCCCCACGCTTCCATAACCTTCTCCACGAGTCCTCTGGCTTCTTCTTCTCGAGAAATATCAGCCTTGATGGCCAGACATTTCTTCCCTAGGTCTTCTATAGCTTTTTTAACTTCGGCCGCTCGCTTTTCGTTGCGAACAAAATTAATGGCCACATCAGAGCCGGCTTTAGCCAGGAGCAGAGAGGTGGCGCGACCAATACCCCGACTGCCTCCGGTAACTAGAGCCTTTTTCCCTTCCAGGCTAATCATTTTTCTCTCCTTGGCCAAGCTATAAATAAATCTAACTTCATTGAAACTAGCCAGGCAATCTGACCTATTCAGAATTAATAATTTTTCTCCAATTTAATATTGATGAGAATAATGAAGGGGGAAATCCTTCATTTCATCAAATTGGAGGTAGCGATAAATTTTATCCGCTTGCGGCAAAATCTTCTCACTCATGATGCTGAAGTATTCTTCTTTTGTCGGAATCTTCCCTTTTAGAGCACAGATGGCTCCGAGCTCGGCCGAGCCCAGATAAACGCGAGCACCATCGCCCATCCGATCGTCAAAATTGCGGGTGGAGGTAGAAAAGACTGTTGAACCAGGCTTGACTCTCGCCTGATTGCCCATACAGAGGGAGCAGCCTGGGGTTTCAATCCTGGCTCCAACGGAAGCAAAAGTAGCGAAATAACCTTCGCGCATTAACTGGGCCGCATCCATCTTGGTGGGTGGAGCCAGCCAGACCCGGGTTGAAAGATAGGAAGCTCCCTCAAATATCTTGCCAGCAGCCCGAAAATGGCCAATATTGGTCATGCACGAGCCAATGAAAACTTCATCTATTTTATCGCCAGCAACCTCACTTAGAAGACGGACATCATCAGGATCATTGGGACAGGCCAGAATGGGTTCAGTTATTTCATCCAGATTGACTTCAATAACCGCCGCATATTCAGCCTTTTCATCCCGGCGGAGCAGCTGAGGATTGGCCAGCCAGTCCTGGCAGGCCTCAATCCGCCGCTTCAAAGTCTCAGCTGATTGATATCCCTCTTCAATCATCTTTTCCATTAGGGCTATATTGCTCCGGAGAAAACGGGCCACATTCTCTTCTTTGAGGGCAATGACACCGCCAGCAGCCGATCTTTCCGCGGTAGCATTGGTCAGTTCATAAGCCTGTTCAACCGTCAGATCTTCAAGCCCTTCCATTTCAATAATTCGGCCGTTGAAAATATTCTTTTTGCCCTTTTTGGCTACAGTAAGAAGTCCCTGCTTGATGGCAAAATAGGGAATAGCGTTAACCACATCTCTTAGCGTGAGACCTGGCTTTAATTTACCTTTAAACTTCACCAGAACCGATTCAGGCATGTCGAGGGGCATGAATCCCAGGGCTCCGGCAAAAGCGACAAGACCTGAACCGGCTGGAAAGCTCAAGCCGATAGGAAAGCGGGTGTGAGAATCAGCTCCTGTGCCCACTGTATCTGGCAGAATAAAGTGGTTAATCCAGGAATGAATAACCCCATCTCCAGGACGAAGGGAAACTCCACCCCGGGAAATAATGAATTCAGGCAGGGTGCGATGCATTTTAACATCGGCTGGTTTGGGGTAAGCGGCTGTATGGCAGAAGGACTGCATAAAAAATTCGGTCTGGAATTTCAGGCAGGCCAGCTCTTTAAGCTCATCCATGGTCATCGGTCCAGTCGTATCCTGGGAGCCAACCGTGGTCATTTTAGGTTCACAGGGTGTTCCAGGCAAAACTCCCTCCAGACCGCAGGCCCGACCGACAATCTTTTGAGCTAAAGTGAAGCCCTGCCCTGGTTTTGGTTTGGGCTTTTCAACTTTCGTAAAGAAATCAGCTTCTTCCAGGCCGAGAACCTTCCTGGCCCTGTTAGTTAAATCCCGGCCAATAATCAGATTGAGACGGCCACCGGCTCGATATTCATCCTTCAGGGTAGGTGGTTTAAATTCAAAGGAAGCGATAACTTCCCCTCTGTCATTAATAATAGTTCCTTCTTTTGTGTTTAAAGTAATCACGTCCCCTGTTTTTAAGGAAGTGATATCGGTCATCAAGGGCAGACCACCTGAGTCTTCCATGGTGTTGAAAAAGATGGGAGCAATCAGACCGGCCAGAACTATGCCTCCCCTTCTTTTATTAGGAACATAAGGAATATCCTCACCAATGTGCCACATTAAAGAATTACAGGCAGATTTACGGCTCGAGCCGGTGCCCACCACATCTCCGACAAAGGCCACTTTATAGCCTTCTTCACGAAATTGTCTGATCACCTGGATGCCACCAGGAAAGCGGGTTTCGCCCATGGAGAGAGCATGAAGGGGAATGTCAGGTCGACTCCAGGCATGTTTGGCCGGCGAAAGATCATCGGTATTTATTTCTCCCTCCACCTTGAAAACCTTAACCACTATTTTTTCTGGGATTTCCGGTCGAGATAGGAACCATTCTCCTTTAGCCCATGATTCGAGGACCTCTCGTGCATAAGGATTAGTTTTAGCCTTTTCGACGATCGTCTGAAAGGCTCCATAGACAAGAATAATATTCTTTAGAGCAGAGGCAGCCGCTTCAGCCAGCTCCGGGTCATCAAGAAAGCTCACTAGTGGTTCAACATTGTAACCACCTAACATGGTTCCTAAAAGCCTGACGGCTTCAACCCGTGAGATCAGGGGAGATTTTTTCTCCCGCCGGGCCACCTGAGCCAGCCATTCTGCCTTAACCCTGGCAGCTGGATCAACTCCTGGGGCTACTCTGTTCTTAATCAGGTCAAGAAGTTTCTCTTCCAGGCCAGGGGGAGGGTTCTCAAGGCCAGCGCAGACTTCAGCCACCTCCTCTGGCGTTAAAGGCGGTGCTGGAATACCCAGGGCCTGTCTTTCTTTTTCTTTCTGGAAATAACCTTCTAACATGATGGCTTCTCCTTAAACAAAATTATAGATTAATTTTTATTAGGTTATGTTTCATTTGTCAAAGAAAGAAAATTGATTTTCTCAATTTAAAAAGTTAAAATCTTTCCTCATCATAATCATCAAAAGGAGGAATTAATGAATAAAGCAGCTATTGAAAGAGCCAAAGAACATTTTGGCCAGCTTCTGGAAAAGCAAATGGAACGAATCGCCAAAATCAAGACAGCTCCTGACTGGATTGATTATTCCCAATTGAAGCCAATCATTATTGGCGTTGTCGGGGGCGATGGCATCGGCCCTTATATTGCCCGGGAAGCCCAGAGGGTGCTTGAATTCATGCTTCAGAATGAAATCAGGAGCGGTAAAGTTGAATTTCGGGTAATTGAGGGTTTAACCATAGAAAATCGGGCTGCCTGCATGAAACCTATCCCCGATGATGTTCTGGCTGAAATTAAAAAATGCCATGTTATTTTAAAGGGGCCAACCACAACTCCCAGAAAGGGTGATCCCTGGCCCAACATTGAATCAGCCAATGTGGCCATGCGCAAAGAACTTGACCTTTTTGCCAATGTTCGGCCGGTCAGGGTTCCCCAGCAGGGGATTGACTGGATCTTCTTCCGGGAAAATACCGAGGATGTTTATGCTCTTGGACCATATGGAATAGAAGTCGATGAGGATATTGCCATTGATTTCAGGCTGATCAGCACCCCTGGAGCTGATCGAATCTGCCGTCTGGCCTTCGAACACGCCCGCAAAACAGGTAAAACCAGGGTAACCTGTGTCACCAAAGCCAATGTAGTTAAAACCACCGATGGTCGTTTTTTGGAAAATTTTTATCGCATCGCCAAGGAATATCCTGAAATCCAGGCCGATGATTGGTATATCGACATCATGACGGCCAAGCTTATTGACGAAAAGAGACGCCGCGAATTCCAGGTTTTCGTCCTACCCAATCTTTATGGTGACATTTTAACTGATGAAGCCGCCGAGTTTCAGGGAGGCGTGGGCACAGCCGGCTCGGCCAATATCGGTAAACAATATGCCATGTTTGAAGCCATTCATGGTTCAGCTCCACGTATGGTTCAGGAAGGCCGGGCCATTTATGCTGACCCTTCCAGCATGATCCGGGCCGCAGCCATGCTCCTCAATCACATCGGCTTTGTGGAGAAAAGCCAGAAGCTGGAAATGGCCCTGGACATTTGCGGCCAGTATGAAAAGAAACTGGTGGTCACCGGCCGACCAACTGGAGCCACTGGAGCCCAATTCGCTGATTACTTGCTGGAAACCGTTCAGGATCCAGAACTTGAGGCTCGCTGGCAGAGCTACGTTAAAGGCTAAAAGTCCGTAAGCTGGCCATTTAATGGCTTGACTATTCTTCTTATAATTTCATATAGTGAGAAAACCTGGATTAAGAAAAATTGAAATTGTCGTGAGGTCAATCAAAAGAAATGGATTATCTTTGATTAAAAAATAAAATAAGGAGGTTTTATATGAGAAAAAAAATAGCTCTTATCGGAGGTGGTCAGATCGGACAAATTCTGGCTATGCTGGCCGCAATGAAAGAACTCGGAGATATTGTGATTCTCGATGTGCCATCCTATGTCAATGTTGTTAAAGGAAAGGCCCTGGATTTAATGGAGATGGCTCCTCATGGGGATTATGACGCCAATATTACAGCCACCACAGATTACGCCGATGTCGCTGGAGCTGATGTGGCCATAATTACTGCTGGTAAACCCAGGGAAGCTGGCATGACCCGCGAAGATTTGCTCAATGTCAACATCCAGATTATTAAGGAAGTGGCGGAAGGAATAAAAAATCATGCCCCCAATGCTTTCTGCATCGTGGTAACTAATCCTCTCGATGCTATGGTCTATGTTTTTCACAAACTCACCGGTTTCCCCAAAAATCAGGTTTGTGGTATGGCCGGCACACTGGATACAGCGCGCTGGCGGGCCTTTATTGCTATGGAACTTAATGTTTCGGTGGCTGATGTGGCGGGCATCGTTCTGGGTGGCCATGGTCCGGACATGGTTCCTCTTCCCCGCTTAACTACAGTCGGCGGTATTCCGCTAACTGAACTGGCCACACCCGAACAGATTGAGCGTCTGGTACACAGAACAAGAGAAGCTGGAACAGAAATCGTGAAACTCTTTGGTAAGGGTTCGGCTTTCTTCAGCCCTGCCTGGAGTGCCATTGTTATGGCTGAAGCTTACCTCAAGGATAAACGTCGCATTCTCCCCTGCGCCGCTCTCTGCGAAGGCGAATATGGTGTAAATGGCCTCTTTATTGGTGTACCAGCCCTGATCAGCGCCAAGGGCGTTGAAAAGATTATCGAAATTAAATTGACCGAAGAAGAAAGAGCTATGTTCGACAAGACGGTCGCCTCCGTGACCAGGACAGTTAATGAATGCAAAGCTCTGGGATATTAAAATTGTTGAATTAAAACTGAAGGAAAGAGGTTTCGCCAATGGCTGAGCACAGAATAACAACTCCTGTTTCTGATGAGGTAATTGAAAAGATGAGGGCCGGCGACCGGGTTTTTATTACCGGTTATTTGCTGACAGCCCGTGATGCAGCCCATAAAAAACTCGTTGATCTGATCAAGGAAGGAAAAGAGCTGCCCATAGATATTCGCGGTCAGATTATTTATTACGTCGGGCCGACTCCAGCCAGACCGGGTAAAGCTATTGGTTCGGCTGGGCCAACAACAAGTTATCGCATGGATTCTTATGCGCCTCTCCTCCACTCGATGGGTCTGAAGGGGACTATTGGCAAAGGCTCACGCAGTGAAGAGGTCAAGGAAGCCCTGAAAAAATATAAGGCTGTTTATCTGGCCGCTGTCGGCGGAGCTGGTGCCCTTATCTCGAAAAGCATTGAGGCTCAGGAGATTGTGGCCTATCCAGAGCTCGGGCCAGAGGCAATTATCCGTCTTAAAGTTAAAGATTTTCCATGTATCGTCATTAACGACATGTACGGCGGCGATCTTTATGAAGAAGGTAAGAAAAAATACAGGATAGAATAGGCCTCATCCTGAATCTTTTTTCTACCGGAAAAAGAAAGAACAATTAAAACATTTTGAAAGGAAGAAAAGATGAAAATCCATGAATATCAGGCAAAACAGATCCTGGCTAAATATGGAGTTCAGGTCCCGAAGGGAGATGTAGTTGAAACGCCGGAGCAGGCGAAAGAAATTGCGGCTAAGATTGGCGGAAAGGTAGTGCTTAAAGCCCAGATTCATGCTGGTGGTCGGGGCAAGGCCGGCGGTATCAGGATAGCTAGCAGTCCAGAGGAAGCAGAGAAAATTGCGCGGGAAATGCTGGGCATGAAACTTGTTACCTATCAAACTGGACCTGAAGGCCGCATTGTCCGGAAACTCCTGGTTGAAGAAGCCCTGGAAGTAGAAAAGGAGCTTTATTTAGGCATTGTTATCGATCGAGCTAGGGAAGCCGCTGTCGTAATGGCCTCGCCTGAAGGCGGAGTAGAAATCGAAAAGGTTGCGGCCGAAAAACCTGAGCTTATTTTTAAAGAATATGTCAATCCGGCTACGGGTTTTCTGTCTTTTCAGGCTCGAAAACTGGCCTACAAACTGGGCTTGGCTGGTGAAACTCATAAACAGGCAGTCAAGTTTATTTCATCCCTTTACCGGGCCTTTGAGGCTACTGATGCCTCCCTGGCCGAAATTAATCCACTTATAGTTACCGCCAAAGGGGATGTTCTCGCCCTCGATGCCAAGATGAATTTCGATGACAACGCCCTTCCCCGCCATCCAGAAATTCAGGCCATGCGCGATATTTATGAGGAATCTCCCCTCGAAGTGGAAGCCTCAAAATACAATCTTAATTATATCAAGCTGGATGGCAACGTAGGATGCATGGTTAATGGAGCCGGTCTGGCCATGGCCACAATGGATATCATTATGCACTCAGGCGGTATGCCGGCCAATTTTCTGGATGTGGGCGGCGGCGTTTCCGAAGAAGCCGTAACCAATGCCTTCAAAATTCTGGTGGCTGATAAAGATGTCAAGGCCGCCCTCATCAATATTTTCGGTGGTATTGTTCGCTGCGATCTTGTCGCCAGGGGCATTGTCAAGGCAGCCAGAGAAGTTGGCCTCAAGGTACCGATGGTGGTTCGCCTTCAGGGTACCAACATGGAAGAAGGCCGAAAGATTCTTGCCGAATCAGGCCTTGAATTTTATTCGGCTGAAACGATGAAGGAAGCAGCCGAAAAAGTTGTGAGTCTGGTGAAAGGAGTAAGCTCATGAGCATTCTAATAGATGAAAACACCAGAGTGGTTGTCCAGGGAATAACTGGAAGTGAAGGCACTTTCCACACCCAGAAAATGCAGGAGTATGGAACAAAGGTTGTGGCCGGAGTAACTCCAGGCAAGGGTGGCCAGATTCATCTTGGGGTTCCTGTGTTTAATACAGTAGAAGAAGCTGTCCGCCAGGAGGGAGCCAATGCCGCAGCCATCTTTGTTCCTCCCTTTTTTGCGGCCGATGCCATCATGGAAGCAGCTGATGCTGGTGTTTCCCTCATTGTCTGCATTACGGAAGGTATCCCCACTTTTGATATGATTAAGGTTAAAGCCTTCCTGAAAAACAAACCCTGCCGTCTGATCGGTCCCAATACTCCGGGTATAATTTCGCCAGGCAAATGCAAAATAGGGATAATGCCAGGGCACATTCATAAACCCGGAACAATCGGCATTATCTCTCGCTCCGGAACCCTGACCTATGAGGCCGTTGATCAGGTCAGCAAGCTCGGCTATGGGCAATCAACAGCTGTGGGTATCGGTGGTGACCCCATTGTTGGCCTGAGCTTCGTTGATTTACTCAGGTTATTCAAAGAAGATCCGGAAACCGAGGCCATAATTTTAATTGGAGAAATTGGGGGAACAGCTGAGGAAGAAGCCGCTGCCTATATAAAGGCTGAATTCAATAAGCCCGTGGTCAGTTTCATCGCCGGTCAGACAGCACCTCCTGGCCGCAGGATGGGCCATGCCGGGGCTATAATTGCTGGCGGTAAAGGGACAGCCAAGGAAAAAATGGAAGCTCTCGAAGCGGCTGGCGTTTTTGTGGCCAAATCGCCAGCTGAAATTGGACTCAAGGTCAAAGAAGCTCTTGAGTCCAAGCACTGAGATAATAAATTAAGGCCAGAATTGAATAAAAGATGGCTGAAAGTTGATCTCCATATTCACACGGGCGAAGATCCCAAAGATAATATTGCCTATAAAGCGAAAGAATTAATCAAGAAAGCCGCTTTTCTTGGCTTTGAGGCCATTGCTATAACCAATCACAATCGAGTTACCTTTAATCAGGAATTAAAAGACTACGCAGCTCAATATAGCCTTTATCTTATTCCCGGAGCTGAAATTAGCTGCGAGGGAAAACATATCCTCGTTATCAATCCACCCTTTGATATTAATGGAAAGAAATTTACCTGGTCTGATTTAAAGGATATGAGAAAGGAAAGCTCTCTCCTTATTGCTCCCCATCCTTATTTTCCAGGATGCAAATCACTTTTTCGATTATTAGATGAATATCACTATCTCCTTGACGCTATCGAGTTTTCAGCGTTTTATAATAAATTTTTTAATCCCAATATCCGGGCTATCGAAGCCAGTCAGAAATATAAAAAGCCTTTAATTGCCTGTTCTGATACTCACAATCTCTGGCAGCTTGGAACAGCCTTTACCCTGGTCGAGGCTGAAGTTTCAGTTGAGGGAATAGTTCAAGCCATCAAAGAGAATAGAATCAAAATTTGCAGCCGGCCCATTTCTTTGCTAACCATGGCCCGAATCATGACCAATTTTTTCCTGGCTGACAGACTTAAACTTCCTCTTCATATTTGACAAGTTCTCACTTCAATTTTTTATGGAAAATATCTATTTAATTGAAAGCCATAAGAAAGCAGGCTATAATTAAAAAGAATTTTTAAATTTTAAAAAATGGATTGGCCAGGGTAAAATTTAAGGCGGGATTAAAAAGGAGAATAAAAAATGAATAATAAGGATTGCCATTTCAGGGGTCATGGTCCACTTCCGATAATTTGTTTTTTTTCGTTCATGTTAATTTCTTTGATCCCTCTCCGGGCTCAACAACCGGTTCAGCCGCCGCCAGTTGAGCTTAAGCCGATTAGACCCAATGTCTATGAGATAACTGGCGGCAGCGGAGCTAATGCCGGACTTATCATTGGCGAGAAAGGCTGTTTTCTGGTTGACGCAAAAATGACACCCCAGTCAGCCCGGGAGATGCTCGCAGCTGCAAGTAAGGCAACACAGCTTCCACTTCAGGCAGTTATTCTAACCCACAGTGATGGTGACCACGTTAATGGCCTGCCAGGATTGCCTGAAGGCTTAACTGTCATCGCCCATGAGAATACCTACCAGGAAATGAAGCAGGCCATAACCGAAGGGCCTGTTTTAAATTATCTTCCCAGTATTACTTACAAGCAGGAGATGATAATTCGATCAGGAAAAACGACCATTCATCTTCTCCACTTCGGTCCAGGTCATACCAGTGGCGATTCAGTTATTTATCTTCCAGAAGAAAAAGTTGCCTTTCTGGGTGACCTTATTTTCATTGGCCGGGAACCTCTGATCCACCGGCAAAAGGGAGGTAACTCTTTCGGCGTCGTCAAAATATTGAAGGAAGTTCTTAAACTTGAAGCGACCTCCTTTATCCATGGCCATGGAGAGGTCATTGACCGTTCTGGTGTGGAGAAAGCTCTGGCTGAACTCGAAGCAAGGCAGGCTCAGGTTAAAGCCCTGGTTGATCAGGGCAAATCGCTCGAAGAAATAAAGGCTGTACTTAAGGTACAGGAAGCTCCAGTAGCTGCCGGCAGGCCGCGACGACCGAGTCTGGTTGAAATTATCTACCTTGAATTAACTGAAAAGAAATAAAGCTTTTTGGTTTTCTCGTCTATCTGTTCAGTTTATCCTATAACCGTTAGAATATTTTAGAAATTAAGCTGAATAATAATAAAAGGGGAGATCGGTTTGGTAAAATTGCCTTTTAAATTGTGTTTGGGATAAGGCGGAACGAATCTATAACGCGGAATGAATTACTTTATATTGGGACATGAATTTATAAAAAAGGACATATAAATATAGGGGAGTAAATTTTGAAACAAATGGTGAAATGGTTAAGATGGCACGAAATCCCAAGAGGAAAAAATGGTGAAATAAATAGGGCGGCACCAATTTTCTGAGGGCGGCACCAATTTTCTGTAGTTACCAGGGGCGGTAGGGCAAAAGGGAAAGGCCAGCTGGCTTCACGACTCTAAAAATTGCATAGATATTGCCTTTCTCCGGAACAAGATTATATTTCCAGTAACGAATCAGTCCGTATTGAGACTGGGGCTCAAGAAGACAGGGAATGAGATTCGCAGCCAGCTGAGCACAGGAAACATAAAAGTCCCCCTGACGAACCAAGGTCTGGATAGTCTTTAGGCTGACTTCAATCTTTTCCGGGGGCAGATAATCATAGCGGGAAGGGGTAACTTCCAGAACTTCATAAGCCTCAACCTCAACAGTTCGATCCTGAGTAATCATTTCCACTTTAATTCCATGACGGAGCAAGGTTTCAATGACATCCGCATGTCTGGCCGGAATAATATATCCCAGTGGCCTCGTGACAGTCAGCTCTGATTTCACCAGGGGGAACCAGTTTTTTATTACTTCCGTGATGATTTTATACTGGGCCGGAGCTGGTGCTGGTTCAATTTCATTTTGTAAAAGATAATCTCCTGCCTTTTTATCTACTTTAAGAATTCCCCTGATGGGGCTTTCAGTTCTCTCAAATCTCTTAATCGTCAGTGTCGGTTGGTTATCATCCCGAGCATAGGTCATCCGCAGATGAATAAGGTCATCGGGTTTATAGACAACCGCCTTTTCCAGAAGATTTTTCCGCAAAGAGGTCACCATTTTCAGAACCTCATCAGCGTGATTGGCCACAGCTTCAACCAGACTTCGAACCCCAAAATACTGCCAGCGGGTTCTTTCAGCCAGGGTGGGAATATCATGGCGGGAGGAACATTCCTGAATGAAAGACAGAGTTTCATAAATACCCAGGCTATTCCGGCCATCATTCAAATCGGTGGTGGAATAACGCCACATAATCTCGCGGCCTGCCAGTTCCTGGGGGGAATATCTAACTCCCGCTGAAGAATCCAGGCCCATTTCCTGGCTGACCAAATATTCAAAAAAAGTAATCCTTCTTTTTTCTAAAGATTTATTGACCTCAGGGAAAAGAACCTGACGGGAAAACTGCTGAAGTTCAGGGCTGATATTCAAATTGGAAACACAGCCAATAGACACCCGATAGTAATCATCCCCCTTTTCATGAAGATCAAGGGTCACCTCTGGAAGCCAGGTCATAAAAATCCGGTGGATAGCCGCTGTTTCTTCAGCTTCCAGCTTGACATGATCCCGGTTAAGGTCAAGATTCTGTTCATTCACTCTGACATCAAACCAGTTTCCGTAGGGATTGGCTTGGGGTAAAATCAAAAAATTAAGTTTTTTTAACAGCGGTTTCATCTCGCCCAGAGCCAGATCCCGGATGAGTTGAAGGGCTGCTTCTTTGCCTGATTGTTCATTGCCGTGCTGGGAAGCGAAAATGAAGATGGTCGGCTTGTTGCGGTTAAGTTTATCGGGAGAAGCGACCCCCTCTTCATTGATGATGGCCAGGTAAAGATAACGATAGTCAAAAGAGGCCACCGGACGGGTCCGGCCAGCAATCACCACAGTAAGTTCTGGCGAAAGGTAATCTACATAACTTAAAAATCTCTCCACATCAGCTGTCTGAGTATAGCGAAGAAAATTGGCTTCTTCAGCTGGCGTTAAAACCCTGGCTTTCTGAGGAAAGCTTTGATTGAAACAAAATAAAAATAAAAATAAAAAAATTGAACCAAATAAAGCCTTCAATCCCCTCATCTTTCCAGCCTCCCGAGGTATTTAAAAATTTTTATTTTCAGAGAGCTTTCATTCCTCTTCAGGCTTGACCCGACCCTCTTTAATGGCTTCAGCAATTATCTTCTGCTGAAGATGAGCCGGAACCTCTTCGTAATGGGAGAATTCCATAATGAAGGAACCCCGGCCGCCGGTTATGGAGGTTAAAGCTGGTTCAAAATCCAGCATTTCCGCCATCGGCACCTGGGCCTTGATAATTCTCATATTACCTTTCTGTTCAACTCCCTGAAGCCTGCCCCGACGGCCATTAAGGTTACCCATAATATCGCCCAGGTAAGCTTCAGGAGTATAAACCTCCACGTTCATAATGGGCTCAAGAAGGGTGGGTTTGGCTTCCTTTGCCCCTTTCTTAAAAGCCATGGAAGCAGCGATTTTAAAGGCCAGATCGGAAGAGTCAACCTCATGGTAGCTACCATCGTAGAGAATCACTTTAAAATCAACGGTGGGATAACCGGCCAGAACACCCTTCTTTCTGGCTTCCTGGATTCCCTTCTCTATAGCCGGGATATAATTTTTAGGAATAGCTCCTCCGAAGATTTTATCCTCAAACACAAAATCTGCTCCCCGCGGTAATGGCTCCATCTTAATTTTAACATCGCCATACTGGCCCCGACCGCCAGTTTGTTTCTTATATTTACCCTGAACATCTGATTTACCTTTGATTGTCTCCCGGTATGGAATTTTAGGTGGCTTAAGAATAACATCGACGTTATACCTTTTCTTCAGCTTTTCGGTCGTGATTTCTACGTGGAGCTGACCATTGCCGGAGATCAGGAGCTGACCTGTTTCGGCATCCCTCTCAATGCGAATGGTCGGATCTTCTTCGGTAATCCGATGGGTCGCCTGAGAAATGCGGTCTTCATCAGCTCTCGTTTTGGGTTCAATGGCAAAAGAAATGGCCGGCTCAGGAAATTTAATGGGCGGGAAGAGGATATCTAAACCTCTCGCCGCTAAAGTATCGCCGGTCGTGGTCGCTTTGAGCTTGGTGGTGGCGACAATATCACCCAGTCTGGCCTGACCGGCTGGTATCTGTTCTTTTCCCTGCAGGTAAAAAAGCCCACCCAGCTTTTCTTCAGTATCCTTGGTCGTATTATTTACAGTTACATCGGGATTGACCCTTCCTGAAAAGACCCGCATGATTGAAATCCGGCCAGCATATGGATCGGAAAGGGTCTTAAAGACAAGGGCAGCAAAGGGCGAATCCAGCGAAGCCGACCAGATTTCTTCAGCTCCATTGCGAATAATCTTGAGGGGGGGTCTCTCCAGAGGCGAAGGAAAAAGCTCAACAAATGTATCCAGGATGGGCTGACAAGCAATGTTAGCCAGGGCCGAACAGGCCAGAACAGGAAAAATCTGTTTTTCCAGCACAGCCTTTTTAAGCCCTGTCTTCAACTCCTCTTCACTCAGATCTCCCTGATCGAAATATTTTTCCATTAAAGCTTCATCATTTTCCGCAATCATTTCCATCAGCTGCTCCCTTCTCTTCCTGGCTTCTTCCTGCAGTGAGGCCGGAATTTCTTCCTCCCTAAATTGACCGCTTTCATCCCTTTCAAAAATAAAAGCCCGCTGTCGGATTAAATCAATAATTCCGGTAAAATCCTTCTCTTCACCGATGGGCATCTGAACGGGAACAGCCTTTCGGCCAAAAAACTGATGGATATCTTCAAGAGTCCGATAGAAATTGGCGTTCTCTCGATCGAGCTTGTTGATAATAAAGAGGCGGGGATAATCCATCTCTTCGAGCATATCCCAGACCTTTTCCGTTCCTACCTCAACGCCAGCTACGCCGCAAACCAGAATGGCCGCAGCGTCCACGGCCCGAAGGCTGGCTTTGGTATCCCAGAGAAAGTTATGATAGCCAGGGGTATCAATCAAATTCAGCCGGTAACCCTTCCAGTCGAGAAAACAGCAGGCCGCGCTGATAGAAATTTTGCGATCGATTTCTTCAGGCTCAAAATCAGTCACCGTGTTACCCCTGTCCACTTTGGTAAGACGAGGCGTCACTCCGCCCGCAAAAAGAAAGGCTGCGGTCAGGGAAGTTTTGCCGCAGGAACCATGCCCAACCAGGGCAACATTACGAATCTGGTCAGGGGAATAATCTTTCATTTTCTCTCCTCCGATTTAAATCAACTTTTCTGCCCCGATGGTGAAGCAGCTTAAAGCCAAAGGAAAAAGGATTTATATGATACACAATTAAGCGCCAGGTCTCAAGCTTTTAACCTGTAAAAAGCAGACTTTACCTTTCTTTCTGGACCTTTTCCCCTTTCCAGAAAAGCTTGAATTCTTCAGGGATAGGAGCTTCAAATTCCATCCAGACCTTTCTGGTGGGATGAACAAAAGCCAGCCTCTGGGCGTGCAGAAAAAGCCGGGTTGCTGTCTTTTCTTTCCGGCCATATCGTCGGTCGCCAATAATTGGATGCCCGGCTGCAGCCAGATGGACCCTTATCTGGTGAGTCCGGCCAGTGACAGGTTTGATTTCAAGCACAGAAAAATCTTTCCCTTCATAAAGAACGGAAAATACCGTGATGGCTTCCTTGGGCTTCCTGGACCTTACGGAAAATTTCTTCCGGTCATGGGGATGGCGACCTATGGCCCACTCAATCTTTCCGCCCTTCTGGGAAAATTTCCCCCAGACAAGGCCAATATAGGTTTTATCCACCTCTCTGTTTTTAAATTGACGCTGCAAGGATCGATAGGCATGAATTGATCTGGCCACGACCATGACGCCCGAGGTTTCCCCATCAAGGCGATGAACAATGCCCGGTCTTTCCATCGAACCAACGGTAGCCACTTCTGGATAATGAAATAAAAGGGCGTTCACAAGAGTGCCTCTGCTTCGACCAGCTCCAGGATGAACAATCAGACCGGAAGGTTTATTAATGACGATAATATCTTCATCTTCGTAAATGACATTCAGAGGAATATTCTCTGACTCAGGAGAAAACTCAGTGGGAGGAAGCTCAATTTTAACATCAATTATTTCGCCTCCCTTTAATTTATAACCTGCTTTGATGACTTCTCCATTAACCTGAACCTTTCCCAGATCAATAAGTTTCTTGACCTGGGAACGGCTCAGAGAGCCGATTCGCCTGGTAAGATAAACATCAAGTCTCTGAGCTGCCTCCGCCTCAGGAACGATGAACCTCTTCTCCACGGTCTCCCCTCGCCTTGAGAATGAGCAGCAGAGTCATGCCTGCAACCAGGCCCAGAAGACAGAAAAGCTGGGGAAAAGAGAGGCTCAAATAGGGCGATGGTCCGAGAATGAGAAAAGTCCTGAGAGAATGATCACCCCGGTAAAATTCGGTGAAATAGCGAATTAGGGAATAATTAATGACATAAAATGAAAAAACCTGGCCATGAAAAGATTTTTTTTTCAGGATGGTCCAGAGGATAAAGAAATTAAGGAAATTAAGGCCGGCCTCATAGAGCTGGACAGGATGTAGACCTATGTTTAAAGGCACGCCCGTCAGTTCATGAGAATAAGGATTGGTAAAGGTCACGGCCCAGGGTAATGAAGTCGCCCGACCATAACAGCAACTGGCCGAAAAACAGCCAAAGCGACCGAAACCATGGCCGAGGGCAAGACCGGGAGCAATAATATCGCCTGTTTTCCAGGTCGGAATTCGCTTCCGGTGAAAATACCAGAGAGCGAAGGCTAAACCGAAGGTCAGCCCTCCCTGAAAAACTCCGCCGGAGCGAGCCAGACTGAGCAAACTAGCTGGCGAATGAATATATTCAGAAAAATGGGCCGCTAAGAGGACCAGTTTTGCCCCAACCAGGGATATAAGCAGGGTATAAAAAGCCCCATCAGCCAGAACTCTCGCATTTATTCCCTGCTTTTTGGCCTGAGCCAGAATAAACCAGAGGGCCAGCCCAACACCCAGGGCCATCATCACACCATAGGTATGGATGCTAAAAGGGCCTATTCTCAGGAGCACGGGGAGCATTCTTTTCTCCTCTGAGGAACAAAAAGAAAAATAATGAGCATAACTCCACCAACAGTAATGCAGGTGTCAGCCAGGTTGAAAAAGGGCCAGTGATGGCGACCTATATGAAGATCAATAAAATCAACGACATATCCCCGCATAAGGCGGTCAAGCAAATTGCCGATAGCTCCGGCCAGAATAAGAGTAAAGGAGAGTTTGATCATTCTTTCGGTTAGCGGGGTTTTAAGATAAAAGATGAAAACTATAACCAGAGCCAGAAGGGAGACAATGGCCAGAATAATCCGGGCTGCAGGTTGCTCGAGATGGGAGAAAGCGCCGAAGATAACTCCCCTATTATGTATTCTAGTCAGGCCAAAAAATCCAGGAATGATTTCCACCCTCTGAAATAAAAAAAGCGATTTGACGACCAGAAATTTTGAGAGCTGGTCAAGACCAACGAGAAAGAGGACAAGAAGATGATAAAAACACGATATTTTTTTCATGACTCTCCCCTCACCACAGCTTCACATCGTGGACAGAGTTCTGGAAACTCCTCGTCCCGGCCGACATAAGGAGAGTAATTCCAGCAGCGCAAACATTTTTGACCTGGAGCCACTTCCACTCTGACTTCAACCTCTCCTTTGTCGCTCCTTTCAAGGTCAACAGCTGAAACAATAAATAGAGCCGGCAGATCCTGATGATATTTCCTCAAAAGGGACTCGAAATTGTCAGGGGTAAAAAGGATAACCCTGGCCTCAAGAGAATTGCCAATCAATTTGGCCGCTCTAGCTTCTTCCAAGGCTTTGAGGACCTTATCCCTGATAGCCAGAAGCATTTCCAGATCACGGCTCTCTTGAGGTTCAAGCCATTGTTCAGTGAAGCGGGGAAATAGAGCCAGGTGAACCGATTCCTCCTTACCCTCAAAATGAGGCACAAATTCCCAGGCTTCTTCAGTGGTAAAAGGTAGAATCGGGGCTGCCAGTAAAAGGGTATCCCGGAGAATCAAAAAGAGGGCTGTTTGAGCTGATTTGCGCAATTTCGAATGGGCAGCAGAACAGTAAAGCCTGTCTTTAAGCACATCAAGATAAAAGGCACTTAAATCGTTGGTAAAAAACTGGGAAAGGGAGTGATAAATAATATGATATTCATATTCATCATAGGCTTTAATAATTTTGCGGCCAATCTCGGTCAGCCTCTGCAGGGCCCAACGGTCCAGGAGAAGAAGCTCCTTTTTGGGCAATAATTCTTTATCAGGCGAAAAATCATAGAGATTACCCAGGAGAAAGCGCCAGGTATTTCGAATTTTCCGATAGGCCTCGACCAAGCGCTGGACAATTTCCCAGCCGAAACGAGCATCTTCCTTGTAATTGAGCATGGCCACCCAGAGCCGCAAAACCTCCGCGCCATTAACCGATACAATTTCTTCTGGTTCGATGTAATTGCCAAGAGATTTCGACATGCCCCGACCCTGTTCATCCAGGACAAAGCCATGGGTGATACAGGTTTTGTAAGGAGATCCCTGGCGCACTCCGACCCCCACCACCAGGGAACTATTGAACCAGCCCCGATACTGGTCATGACCTTCAATATAAACATCAGCCGGCCAGGGAAGATCAGGTCTTTTGCCGAGAACACTGTGACTGGCCCCTGACTCAAACCAGACATCGAGAATATTATTTTCCTTCTCCAGACGGCTGGAACCACAGGCGGGACAGACTGTTCCCGGAGGTACAAGCTCTGCAGCCGGTTTCAAATACCAGGCATTGGAACCTTCCCGGGAGAAAATATCGGCCACATGGAGGGCAATTTTTTCGGAAATAATGACCTGACCGCAGTTTACACAGACAAAGGCTGGAATCGGTACTCCCCAGAGTCGCTGCCGGGAAATACACCAGTCAGGTCTGGCGGCCACCATATTGGCAATCCTTTCTTCTCCCCAGGGAGGTATCCATTTAATCTTGCGGATTTCTTCAAGCGCCCTCTGTCTGAGATTATTTTTATCAAGGTCAATAAACCACTGGGAAGTGGCTCTGAAAATAACTGGATTCTTGCAGCGCCAGCAATGGGGATAGGAGTGGGTTACCTGGCCTTCCTTAAGCAATGTCCCTTCCCTTTTCATGTCTTCAATAATGCGAGGATTAGCCTCGAAAACATTCAGACCGCCATATCTTTCCACCTGAGGAATGAAGCGTCCTTCACCATCGACAGGGGTATAAATTTCCAGGCCATATTGAATCCCGGTGAGATAATCCTCATAGCCATGGCCAGGCGCAGTGTGAACACAGCCAGTTCCATCCTCAAGAGTGACGTAATCAGCCAGAACCACAAGTGAATCCCGGTCAATCCAGGGGTGGTGAGCTTTAACTCCTTCCAGTTCTCTTCCAGGAAACCTGGCCAGTATTTCTGGTTCGGAAAAACCCAGCTCCTCGGCCACCACAGGCATCAACCGGCCGGCCACGATAAAAACCTCATTTCCTGCTTCAAAGGCCACATATTCATGCTCGGGATGAAGGGCTATGGCTAAATTGGCAGGAAGAGTCCAGGGGGTTGTGGTCCAGATGATGATGGCTATTTTCTTACCTTTCAGGGCTGGAAATTTATCTCCGAGATCGCTGACCACAGGAAATTTAACGTAAATGGACGGTGAAACCCGATCGCGATACTCGATTTCTGCTTCAGCCAGGGCTGTCTGACAATGGGGGCACCAGTGAACTGGTCGTAACCCTTTATAAATATTGCCCGAGGCCAGGAAAGCCGCCACATAGCGGATGATATCGGCCTCATATTCTGGATCCATGGTCAGATAGGGCTTCTCCCATTCGCCAAAAACACCCAAGCGTTTGAATTCCTCCCTCTGAATATGAATGAATTTCAGGGCATACTGCCGACACTCTTCCCTTATCTCAATAACTGACATTTGCTTTTTCTTCTCTCCCAAAAGCTGATCAACTTTAATTTCAATGGGCAGACCATGACAGTCCCAGCCAGGAAGAAAGGGAACCAGATAACCCTGCATGGTCTTCGATTTAACAATGAAATCCTTGAGAATTTTATTCAGGGCAGTGCCCAGATGAATATGCCCGTTGGCATAGGGTGGGCCATCATGGAGAACAAAAACTGGCCTGCCCTGTCTTCTGGCTAAAATTTTTTGATAAAGCTTCTTGCTTTCCCATTTTTTTAAAATCTCAGGCTCCTTCTGGGCCAGCTGGGCCTTCATGGGAAAGTTTGTTCTGGGCAAATTAAGGGTCTCTCTAAAATCTCTTGAGGCCATCAGAATCTCCTCATGTCTGTCTCAATTTTAATTAACATATTATAGAATATTTTTAGCTACAAGGCTAAAGATTGCCTTCAGCCAGCGCTTATCGCTTACGGTCTGGAAAATAATGCTCTCTGACCTTTCAGGGATAAAGGTAAGCTCCGGTCAAAGATAATTAACGACTGAGAAGGAAAATTTTTTAGATCAAAGCCATTCAGGCTGAAGTTTTTTAATCCTTTCGGTAATGGGCACCCAGACTTACAGGATTAGACAAAGCAGCTCGAGTAATCATAATGGCTGTTTGAATGCCATGTTTCAAATCCACCAGCTGCGGGTCCATCCTGGCTTCGCGGTAAAACTTTTCAATGCGGTGCTGTAAATATTCCAGGTCAGCTCTGGCCCTTTCTAGTCGTTTTCTGGTTCTGATAATACCCGCATAATTCCACATGGTTGATCGGATCATTAGCCAGTCCTGCTGAATGAGAGCCGGGTCCACTTCCTCCTGAACATCAGGATAATACCAGGGATGAATTTCTGATTCTTTATAAGGAGGAGTCGGGTCGAAATGAGAGGCAATATGTCGGGCAGCTCTCGTTCCCCAGACTAGGCCCTCAAGAAGCGAAGTCGAGGCCAGACGATTCGCTCCATGAACACCTGTGCAGGCGACCTCACCCACAGCATAAAGACCCTTGAGGGAAGTTCGGCCCCAGCCATCAACCAGAACTCCACCGCAGCAATAATGGGCGGCTGGAACAACGGGAATTGGCTCTTTGGTGATATCAATCCCGTATTGAAGGCAGGTGCGGTAAATATGGGGAAATCTTTCTTTGATATCGCATTTAGCATAGGAGGCCAAATCAAGAAGAACATAATTGGAATTAGTATTTATCATCTCTTCGTAGATAGCTCGGGTCACCTCATCCCTGGGAGCCAGATCCCCTTTATCGCTATATTTTTCCATAAAAGTTCGACCATCCTTAGTTTTCAACCTGGCTCCCTCACCCCGGACAGTCTCTGAAATCAAAAAGCCATCGGCGTCGCGATGATAAAGAGAGGTAGGGTGAAACTGGATGTATTCCATGTTAACAATTCTGGCGCCAGCCCGGGCAGCCATAGCATAGCCAGCGCCGATGGCGCCCCTGGGGTTGGAGGTATAGAGGAAAAGGGCACCGCAGCCACCTGTAGCCAGAATGGTATAGGGGGCAAAAATACTCTTTACCAGACCGGTTTGATTATCCAGAACATAAGCTCCAATACACTGAGGTTCCCGGTAAGTGGCCAGAGGATTGCGGGAGTGATGGGGAATGGTGAGCAAATCTACAGCGGTATGGTCGGATAAAAAACAAATATTGGGGAACTTTTTAAGAGCAGCAATAAAGGCCTCCTCAATGGTGCGGCCAGTTGTATCCTTCACATGAAGGATGCGGCGCCTCGAATGGCCTGCCTCCTGGGCATAATCGAGGGCCTCAGGACTGCTTCGGGTAAAGGGAATTTTGAGTTCTTTTATTAATATTTCATCAATGAGCTTCTTCCCTTCCCGCGTGAGAATATCAACCGCTTCGGGATTGTTAATCCCGTCGCCGGTTTTAATGATATCTTCCTTGAGAATTTCAGGATTATCATCTCTGCCGAGAGAAACAATACCGCCCTGAGCATAATAGGTATTTGACTCCTCAAGTCGCGAATAACGGGTGACGATTATTATTTTAAAGCCGTGCTTGGCAGCTTCCAGGGCTGCGCTGGCGCCTGCAATGCCACAGCCCAGAATCAAAATATCAGCATATTCCTTAAGATCAGGAGTCAAGCCTTACCTCCTCTATTTCCAGACTGAGGTCAATGGATTTATAACTATGAGTCAGGCGGCCAACTGAAATATAATCAACACCAAGAGAAGCCACCTGGCGCACCCGACGAAGATTAATCTTTCCGGAAACTTCAACTGGCACCCGGCCTTTCACCATCGAGACAACCTTTCTCATTTCTCTTAAAGGCATATTATCCAGAAGGAGCTCGGAGGCTCCGGCCTCAAGGGCTTCCCTGGCTTCAGCCACAGAAGTTACCTCAACTTCAATTTTGGTCTCAGCCGGAAGATTCCTTCTGGCCCTTTCCACAGCCTCCCGGATCGAACCCACCACCTTTAAATGATTGTCCTTGATAAGAACCATTTCAGAAAGACTCAGGCGATGGTTAAAGCCGCCACCCACGCGGACAGCGTATTTCTCAAGCCAGCGCAGATTGGGTGTTGTTTTCCTGGTGTCAAGAATTCTGGTTTTCGTGCCAGCTGTGGCTGCCACATAGCGGGAAGTTATAGTCGCAATACCGCACAATCTCTGAAGAAAATTAAGAGCTGTTCTTTCCCCCTTTAAAATAGGCTGAGCCGGGCCAGCTAAATGGGCTAAAATTTCCCCCGCTTTAAAAGGCTGGCCATCCTCTTTTTCCTTCAAAAATTCAATGGAAGGATCGAGTAGCTCAAAAACCCTGCGGGCAACATCGATTCCGGCCAGAATCCCCTTTTCTTTGGCCAGGATTATCGCCTTAACCCGAGCCTCAGGCGGGATGATAGCCTCAGTGGTTATATCGCCTGAAGGCATATCCTCAGCCAGGGCCTGCCTTATGACCTGTTCAATCTCTCTTTCCATCATATCTTTTTCATTATACTCTTTAATAACGGGAAGAGAAATTTTCAGGCCAAATTAAAATCTGGATTTCTGGGCTTCCTGCAACGCGCTTTAGGTCTCACTCCCTTCTTTCTCAGAAGATAGCAAAGACCCGCGCCGGCGCTCCTGTGCCGTTTTTTATCAGCATAGGGATAACATAAAGTGTGGCTCCTTTCTCAGGTAGCTCATCAAGATTGGCTATGTTTTCGAGGGCCAGTTTCTCGGCGCCACAAAGAATCTGGTGAACTTTAAAATCTCTGGACTGACCATTGTCAATTGAAGGCGTATCGATAGCTATCCCTTTAATCTTTCTTTCCTTAATCAAAAATTCAGTTACTTCCGGGCTGAATCCAGGGAAACTCAATTCAGCCAGGGCCTCAGAGCCTCTTTTATCTGTCCCCAGAACGGCCTTTTTATCAGGATAATGAGCCGTCCCGATACCCGTATACATAATTACCCAGGCATCAGGTGGAATCTGGCCATTCTTCTTTTCCCAGGCCAGAATATCCTCCATTTGAAGAAGATAGTTTCTATCAGCCAGGCATTTGGCCGTAACATCTATCTTCACGGCCGGACCAATCCATTCTTCAAGTGGCACCTGGTCAATGGTTCGGCCGCCTTCGGCAAAATGAATCGGGGCATCAGCATGAGTTCCCCCATGCTCTGAAGCAGAAAATTCATTAGAAGCATACCAGTAGCCGGCTTCAGTTTTTCCCCAGAAAACCCTGGTTAATTCAAAGGGCCTGGCCGTTGGCCAGTAAATTGAATTTTCATCAAAAGGATAGGTCATATCGAGCATTCTTGTTTTCTTCGAGACTGACTTTGAACAGCTAAAGAGAATCAATAGGGTTAAAAAGAAAAACAGGTAAAAATTAAGAAAGGTTAGAATTTTCCTTCCGCGACTTATTTCCGTTGCCTTCATATTTTACCTCCATTTAACAATTATTTATTATTAAAAGCCCTGCGTTTGCAAATTTTTAATTGGAGATTTTTTTAAAAAGTTTTCTCTTACCTTTTTCTACCTAAAAAGCTTCTTTCTTGAAATCCAAATAGGAAAATAGATAAGCGATCTAGGGAAAGACTTTAGATTTGTCAAGCGGCTAAAATAAAACTAAAATAAGGGGGCGGAGGAAAAAAATGGCCGAAAAAGACGAAAAAACAGCTCAGGCTTTTTATCCTGATATTCCTCAGAAAGCAGAACTCTTTTTCCTCAAGGGATGTAATTCCCTTGACTGGGGAATGAAAAACAGGCTGGCCCGCATCTTTGATCCCTCCACGGGCAGAACCGTTATGCTGGCCTTTGATCATGGCTATTTTCAGGGGCCAACTTCAGGATTAGAAAGAATAGATCTTAAAATCCTTCCCCTGATTCCTTATGCTGACTCCATAATGCTAACCAGAGGCATCCTTAGATCCGTTATTCCTGCTTCAACTCCCAAATCCGTCGTTTTAAGAGTTTCAGGCGGCCCGAGTATTTTAAAAGAGCTTTCGAATGAGGGTTTGGCGGTGGATATTGAGGAAGCTATCCGCCTGAATGCCTGCGCCATGGCTGTTCAGGTATTTATCGGCGGGGAATATGAGAAAGAAACAGTTTTAAATATGACCAGGCTAGTTGACCTTGGAACCCGTTATGGAATTCCCACCCTGGCCGTAACTGCAGTTGGCCGGGAAATGCAGCGAGATGCCCGTTATTTCCGCCTTGCCTGTCGCATCTGTGCCGAACTTGGAGCCCATTTTATTAAAACCTATTATGTGGAAGAGAATTTTGAAACCGTAACTGCTTCCTGTCCTGTGCCCATCGTCATTGCCGGCGGGAAAAAGATTCCTGAGTTCGAAGCTCTGCGAATGGCCTACCGGGCCATTCAGGAAGGAGCTGCTGGCGTTGATATGGGCCGAAATATCTTCCAGTCTGAATATCCTGAGGCCATGATTCAAGCCGTGCGAGCTGTTGTTCATCAAAAAGAAACTCCGGAAAAGGCTTATGCCCTTTATCAGGAGCTGGCCGAAGCCTCAAAAAAAGAAAAAAGGAGTTAATCTTCCCATCAAACCAAAAAGGCTGATTCAGTGTAAAAAATTATGAAAGCCATCCTCTGGTATAACAACAGTGATATTCGCCTGGTTGATCTGCCCCTGCGTCAGCCTGGACCGAGGGAAATCCTGGTCAAAGTCATTTCCTGCGGTCTATGCGGCAGCGATGTGGTTGAATGGTATCGCCTCCCCCGCGCTCCCTTTGTTCCCGGCCACGAGATAGGAGCTGAGGTCGTCGAAGTGGGTCAAGAGATTTCAAGATTTAAGCCCGGCAGTCGAGTCTTTCTGGCTCCGAAAGTTCCCTGTGGCTATTGTTACTATTGCCGCCATGGACATCAGCCTCAGTGTTCGGAAGTTAAAGAAAGGCTTCCTGGCGGACTGGCTGAGTACATTCTTGTGCCTGAGGTGATTGTTGAAGGCGGCACCTACCTTCTTCCTGATAACGTCACCTTTGACGAGAGCACTTTTATTGAACCCCTGGCCTGTGTCATTCGCAGTCAGCGTCTGTCTGGAATCGAAAAAGGACAAATTGTCCTGGTTCTAGGGAGCGGAGTTTCAGGTCTTCTTCAGCTCCAGCTCGCCAAGAACAAAGAATGCCGGGTGGCCATAACTGATGTAGTAGAAAAGAAATTGCTTCTGGCCAAAGAAATGGGCGCCGATCTGACCCTTCCAGCCACAGACAATATCCTAGAGAAGATGCTTCTCTTTTTCGGGAAAAAAGCTGATGTCGTCGTTCTCTGCACCTCATCGCTCGAGGCAATTGACCAGGCATGGGCCTGTTTGGATAAAGGTGGAACCATGGTCTTTTTTGCCGTTCCCGGGCCTGAAAAAAAAGTTAATTTTCCGATAAATGCTTTCTGGACTCAGGAAATAAAAATCATAACTTCCTATTATTGTGGCCCTGCCGACATCGAAGAGGCCATCAAGCTTATAAGCGAGAGAAAAATTGAGGTTAACCGTCTGATCAGCCATCGTCTCCCCTTAGAAGAAACGGCCAGGGGATATCAGCTTATCTTGGCTGGGGAGGCTTTAAAAGTCATTATCAATCCCTCTTTAAAGGTGACCAGGACTTAAAAATTGAAGTTTAGTAAAAAATGAGATAAGAAATGGCCGGCTTGTTTACCATTTCATTTGATTTAATTGAGGCTAAGCAGGGTTAAATTTATGGCTTGAATCAGAAAGAGGGATAACCTTGTTAAGGCAAAGTAATTCAAATTGATTGAAGAGAAATAACAAAATGAATTTTTTTAATAAAAACAAAAAGCCATGAGAATCAATCACATTGCCTTAATCGCCAGTTCAGAAGAAAAGGCCGACAGGTTTTATCTTGATCTTCTGGAGCTAAAAAAGGCTGCTCCAAAGACAGTCGAGGCTTCCCTATCCCAGGCTTTGTTCAATCTGAATTTTCCCCTTACCTATCTCAGCTATTATAATGATGATCTCCGTTTTGAAATTTTTATTTTGCCTGAAAGCCAGCTTCAAATTTCCCCCACCCATGTTTGCCTCGAAGTCAATGACAGAGAAAATTTCCTGTCTAAATGTTTAGCCTTGGGCCTGCCGGTGAAAAGATTAATTAAAGAAGGTAAAGAAATCGTTTTTATCAGCGATTTTGACGGCCACCTTTTTGAAATAAAGGAGATATAAAGATAGCTGGTTAGGATTGATATTTGAGTAGAACTCGAAGCTCATTAGACCTGTCAATTGGCCAGAAATTGGAGGAAAATAAGAATTTGCCTCGATGAAAAGAAGATTCAAACGGCTTGGCTTCAGAGAAATTTCCGGACGTCAAAAATCAGAAAATGGCAGCTAATAAATTCATGAGATTTTTGCTGACAGGCAAATTCAGGCAAAATTAGACAGGACTTCAGAAGGAGGAGAAAGGCAATGGATTTGACCCTAAAAGAGAAATTCTTAAGGCTCTGGAAAAAATATTTTGGTTCAGTCGATCTTCCCATCACTTTTTATTACAGTCATAATTTCCAGAAAGCCCAGCTGGCCGAGCCCGGCAGTTTGCCTCGATGCCTCATCGGGGCTCTGGTTCCGGTCAGGCAGGGTCAAGCTCTGGCTTTCAGTGTTTCTTCTATTGGCTGCCCTGGCGGAAAAAGATATGCTGGCTTTTCCAGGGAATTGTGGCCTGGCTTTGAATATTTTTTATCCGCGGGCCTACCAGGTAAAATTGAGGGAGAACGCTATAAAAAATCGCCACGATTGGTCAGGGAGATAATTAAAAACTGGCCTAAATTTGAGGCTCCTGGACCCTATCTCATCTTTAAAAGATGGGACCGGCTTGACGCTGAGGATGAACCTGAAGTCGTTATTTTTTTCTCTGAGCCAGACATTCTTGCCGGCCTCTTTACCCTGGCTAATTTTGATGAAGCCCATCCCGAGGCTGTCAGGGTGCCTATGGGCTCAGGCTGCTCTTCCATCATAACTTATCCTTACTTAGAAGAATCTTCCGAGCGGCCACGCTCAATTCTTGGTCTTTTCGATCCTTCAGCCCGGCCTTATATCGGCCAGAACGAGTTGAGCTTCGCTGTCCCTATGAAGAAATTTAAAAGGATGATTGATAATATGGAAGAGAGTTTCCTGATTACGCCCACCTGGCGCAAAATAAAGAAAAGAATTAAGGGGGGCCGGGCACAAAGATGCTAAGAACAGCTCAATTTAAAAAGGGGTATATTCAGGTTTATACAGGTAACGGGAAAGGGAAAACCACCGCTGCCCTGGGCCTGGCTTTGCGGGCAGCTGGCTATGGCTTTCGCACCTATATTGCCCAGTTTCTCAAAGGGCAGCCTTATGGAGAAATAGAAGCCATAAAAAGGCTCGGGGGATTAATTGTCATCGAACAGTTTGGCCGCAAGGGTTTCATTCATGTGACTGAAAATCCAGATGAAGAAGACATAGCTCGAGCTCGCCGGGCTCTTGACCGCTCTCTTGAGGTTATGCTCTCCGGTAAATTCCAGATCATAATTCTTGATGAAATTAACGTGGCTCTTTATTTCGGCCTTCTGAGTGAAAAGGAGGTCCTTGATTTCCTAGGGAAAAAGCCTGAAAACGTGGAGCTTGTTCTAACCGGCCGCTATGCTCCTTTGTCCATTCTTCGCCGGGCCGATCTTGTCACCGAAATGAAGGAGAAAAAGCATTACTACCAGAAAGGAATAAGAGCCAGAAAAGGCATTGAAAAATGATAAGCCGCGAAAAATTTGAAGATTTTGTGGAAAAGGCTCTAAGTTCTCTGCCCTCGAGTTTCAGGAAAAGACTTAAAAATCTTTCCATTATGGTCGAAAACTGGCCTCCAGGCGGCGATAGGGGAAGGCTCATCCTGGGCTTTTACCACGGCGTTCCTTATCCCCATCGGGGTCCCTTTTATGGTAATGTTACGCCTGACCTTATCGTCATTTATCAGGGGCCGATTGAATCTCTCTGCCGTTCGGAGGAGGAGGTAGAAGAAAAGGTGAAAGAAGTAGTGCTCCATGAAATCGGTCATTATTTTGGCTTGACAGAAGCTGACCTCGCCCGGCTGGAAAGAGAAATAAGGAGTAAGGGAAGAATGAAAAAAAATAGCTGAAAGCGAAATAATAGGCTGAGAAAAAAGGAAGAGGAAAAGAAGGCAAAATATAAAATGCATAAACAAGGAATTATAGAGAGAGAGCAAAATTAATTGCCGGGATCGTCAAATAATTAAAATTAAAATAGAACTAAATTTGCAGAAATAATAACTAAACAGATAGGAATAAAGGCAAAAAGCCTCAGAAAGGCAGTTAAATTTCAGCATAAAGAAAAATAGGTAAATAAGTAAGATGGCACCAATTAAAATAAAAGAAAAAAGAGGTAAATAGGTAGGGTGGCACCAATTAAGAAAGGAGGAGAAAGAAATGAAGGAAAGGGTGTTTCGGGGAATTTTTGCGGCCCTGACGACCTCATTTAAAAATGGCGCGCTTGGGTCCGACCTTTTCGTTGAAAATTTAAAATTTTATAATCAAACAGCTCTTTCTGGCTATGTGGTTTTGGGCTCCACAGGTGAAGCTGTTTTTCTCGGTGAAAAAGAGGCTGAAACCATCGTTAGTCTGGCCAGAAAGAATCTGGCTCCAGGGAAAAAACTTATTGCTGGCGCTTCCCGGGAATCAGTTCAAGAAACTGTGAATTTCATCAATCGCCTAGCAGACCTGGGAGCCGAAGCTGCCCTGGTTAAACCCCCTTATTATTATAAATCAAAAATGAACCAGGAAACCATCAGGGCCTATTTTCTGGGAATTGCGGATAGGGCAAAAATTCCTGTCATTATTTATCACATACCCCAGAATACAGGCATTCCCCTTGAATCAGAATTGATAATTGAGCTCTCTGAGCACCCACAAATACTGGGCATCAAGGACAGTTCAGGCAATCTGGCCATAGTGGGAGAAGTTGTCCCCAGAGTAAAAGCTGATTTTTGCTTTCTAACCGGAGCCGGGAGCATTCTTCTGCCTTCGCTCATGATGGGAGCCTGTGGAGCCATCCTGGCTGTGGCTACGGTTATTCCTGAAATCTGCTGCCGCCTTTATGAACTCTTTCTCAGCCGAAAATATGAGGAAGCTATGCAATGGCAACTCAGAATAATTCCTTTAAACCGGGCTTTAACCCAGACCATGGGAATTCCAGCCATTAAGTCTGCCCTTGATTTAATCGGTCTTTATGGAGGAGAACCCCGTCTGCCCCTTCTTCCCCTGACGGAAGAGGGAAAGTCCAGGGTTAAGATGCTACTTCAGGAGCTTGGTCTCGAAATAAAAGAGAAAAAATAAAAAATAAAAAAGCTAAAAAGTTTAAGGAGAAAAGCGCCACGAAAATTAAAGATTTTATTTTATGTTCTTTCCAGCCAGATTAAGTCCCGGATGTAATGAGATTAAAACAGGCCTCGGTTTTTAAATGACCCTTTTCCTCAGAAGAGACCTATGGAAACTGCTTTGTCTCAAATTTTCTTGGCTAAAATGGTTCCTCATATCCTTTTCTCAAAAATGGCCACTTTGAGTTCTCCATTTGTTTCTTTTAATTATTCATTAATCCTGATTATCCACTAAAATCTATTCTTGCCCTGATATCAGACAATTTTGCCAGCCTTAATCAGCATAATCATTGAGCTTCTCTATAATAAAATCAGGAAGCGAGGAAAAAGGAAGAAAAACAAAATTTTTAAAAAACTTTTAAATATCAAAAAAGGGATCGTGCACCCAGCTCCGACCGCCACCTTCCCTGCGTCACTGGAGTTGTCGGCTCTGGCAAGGTCACCTCACACCCAGGTCTCAAACCTGCTACCGTTGCTACCTTCCGGTCCTGGCGGGGTTCACAGGCGATTCCTTGTGGAGGGCCCTGACCTTCATCGCCTCCTCCTCCAGCCCGGACCAGAAAAGGCGAGGCCTCGGCCGGGAATTCGACCCCACTGGAGCGGGTTGTGGGTTACAGGGCACCGCTAGCTCCCCGTCTAGCACGATCCCCTAATTTAATGCCATAAATCAGAGCCTGAAAGCAAGGCCTCCACGCACCAGAAAACCATCCCAGAGACCAGCTTCCAGCAGGAAACTTAAACCCCGGAACAATTCAAGGCGAAGGCCAAAACAGGCCTGGAGCAAAATAATTTTTTCCAGATGGATATGGCTGCCTTCTTCTTGCTGCCATTCCTTAAAGCTCTTATCCTGAGAATCCCTGATGTTCTCCTGATAGCCATAAAATTTATAAATCCCTGTGTAACTGTAACCCATTCTTCCATTTAAAGGCCCGAACCCCAGGCCGAAAATAAAATATGGGGTGAGGCGCGAGCGGGGATTAAAATCCCAGCGGAAACTGATATGGCCACATATAGGATCGGCCTGGAGGAAAGCTTCAGCTTCAACCTCAGCGCTTGAGCCATTGCTGTATTCCTGACGGATTGAGCCTGAGCTTTTGAAGCGAATATGGGTTCTTTCCAGGTAAAAGCCAAGGCTGAAGGAACCAGAGGCTCCTTTAGAAAAATATCTCAGGCCAAAACCTTCGTTCCTTCCCTCCACCTGAAGAAGAAGCTGCTGGTCATAGCTGGACACAGTCAGGGAGCCATAGCGCGAAGACAAATATTCCGTTATCTCTTCCCTAACCTCAGTACCAATCCTTTTCTTCAGGCTTTTCTCGAAAAGAGAGAGAACAGGCTCAAGTCCCCAGCGGCTGTAGTGAAGGTCTATCTCCCAGTGCCCTCCCAGAAGGTAGGGGCTTTTAACCACTTTTGGCTCCATCGCTCCGATTTCAGGCTGCGGAGCTTTTTCTTTTGTTCCGGTTGATTCCCCTTCTTTTTTCTGATTTAAGGTAGAGTCTATTTCTTTTTCCGCCATTTTTATCTCGCCTGATTCCGCTCGAAGCTCCTTTTTTTCGCCACCAAGACATTCCTGTTTGATTTCTTGGAAGATTTTTAAGAAGGCCTGCGGATAAAAAAGAGCTGATATTTCCTTTTGAGGGTCAATGGAGAAAAGCTTGCGGAGATAAATGCGAGTCGAACCTTCATCGCCGAGATTAAAGGAACAGAGAGACAGGCCAAAAAAAGCCCGGGAAAGATGCATCTTTCTATCGGTGATTTTGATGACCTCAAGATAGAGGTTTCGGGCTTGCTCATAATTTCCCTGAATATAAAAGACATCCGCCTGGGAAAGGAGCATTTCCGCCCTTGTTTCCTGCGCCACGCAAAAAGAAGGAATAACAAAAATAAATATGAGGCCCAAACTGATGCCAGAAGTAAAAAATATCTTTTTCCCTTTAATCACAGCTCACCTCATCTCCATAGTATCCTGACTTCCGGCTTTATTGTCAAAGCTTTCTTTAATTTTAGTCGCCTGGATCGAAAAACTTATTTTTTGAAATCAGGCCAAAGATTTATAATTATTTTTAATTTTTTAATAAGAAAAAACCGTTAACTGAGGCTCTTGCGCAAGAATTGTGGTGATTTATTGGGCCTATAAAGGCTGTATTTAATTTAAAATCAATAAGATATAAATTTTTGATCGATCCAAAATGCCTTTCAAATTTGAAGGATGATTTATTATCATCCTAGCCTTTAAGAAGGGACTAAAAAAGGCTTGGAAAAGTTCCTGCTTACCCTGATAGAATCGCTTATCTAGGCGAAAAAAATGGCTAAATATTCATGATAAATAAGCGGCAAATCCTCCACAGTTTTTACGGAGGGGTCGTTAACTGATTGACAAGCGGCTCGTGAAAATTTAAGATAAAAGAGGAGGTTAGAAATGTTCTTCTGGGATTATACCTTCGTGTTGTTAATTCCACCTCTTCTTCTGGCCCTTTATGCTCAGGCTAAGGTTCAATCAACCTACGCTCGCTTCAGCCGGCGCCTAGCCCGCCGGGGGCTGACTGGGGCCGAGGTAGCCGCTCAAATCCTGGGAGCGAGCGGAGCTGGCCGGGTCGCCATCGAGAAGATACCCGGCAGATTGACTGACCATTATGACCCCCGGCGAAAGGTACTCCGCCTTTCTGAAACCGTCTATGATAGCAGCTCCATTGCAGCCCTTGGCGTGGCTGCCCATGAAGCCGGGCACGCCCTGCAGGACCATTTCCATTATGCTCCCCTCCATCTCCGGAATGCCATCTATCCGCTGGCTAACCTGGGCTCAACTCTGGCCTTCCCTCTTTTTTTCATCGGGCTTATCTTGAGCCAGGGTCGGCCCCATTTTCTGATGGATTTAGGTATCCTTCTTTTTGCCGGTGCTGTGGCCTTTACGGTTATAACTTTGCCGGTTGAATTCAATGCTTCTCGCCGTGCCCTGATGGTGCTCAGGGAGGGAAATTATCTTACCCAAGAGGAACTTGAAGGAGCCCGCCAGGTGCTTGCAGCTGCGGCTCTGACTTATGTGGCTGCCACAGCAATGGCCGTAATGCAGCTGCTGCGTCTCTTTCTGATCAGACAATCCCGCGACTGAAATAAAGCAAACTCCTGGAAAAACTCTAATTAAAGTTTTCTAAAAAGAAAGTCAGAAATTCTGTCCTTAATCAAAAAATAAAAGTTAGTTAAATCAGAAAAAGAATGGTTTTCTAAGAAGTTTCCTATAATTCTTTTTATTTGTTTTAAATTGGAAATGTAAGCGAGGCGAAGTCTCCGTCAAAGTGCCCTCTTGGCTATGTTCATCCCGTAGTTTAAGGCTGCACTTGATGCTAAACAAAATGCTTAACACTACCGGAAAATATTGTCTTATCTCCTAATTAATTTTTTTTATTTTTTTCTGTCATCATAAAATTTAAATATTAGCTTCGAAACATCAAAAGCTTCGAGGAATATAAAAACAAAATAAGATGAAAAATAATTCTCTTTTGCTTTTTTCGAAATAGAAAGCAGGGAAAATAAGGGGGGCGAGAATTTGCCCCCCCTGTCAATCATTTAGAATTCATAGCGAAAGCCAAGTCTGAAAATTCTCGGATCGGTAATGGCTGTAAGGTCACCGAACTGAACAACCTTGTTATTGATTATGGTTGTGCTGCTCGAACGAGACCAGACTGAGGTCGGAATAGCCACATTAAACACATTGAAGATATCAACAAAAAAGCTGATAGTTCCGGCCTTTCTGGGCAGGTTGAATCTTTTTTCTAACCTTAAATCGAGCATGGAAAGAGGCGGCATCTTCCTTGAGCCGCGAGGTTCAGCATAAATGGTCGTTGTTCCTTGATTGAGAGTAAGTCCGAGATCGACGCTGCGAATGACTCTCGTCCAGCGCTGACCATCAAGATAACGGTAGTAGCCACTGATCAGAATTCCCCAGGGTCCAAGCCAGACACCCTGAATCTTAAGCTGATGCTCTCTTTCATAAGGAAAACGACCATAAGCAAAAACGTGAGCATTGGGGTTATCGAAATAGGCCGTTCCACTCCAGCTATCACCAAAATCAGTGCCAATTAAACCGCGCGACTTCTGCCAGACAAAGGAAGCTGAAAGCGACCAGCGATTGGAAAATCTTTTATCAAAGGTCACCTCAACGCCGTCATAATCTCTTTTGGCGCCGGGTGGGTTGGTATAGAAAGACCTGGTCGGTAAAGCTGTGTTAATCTGATTCCAGAAAGTGATGGGGGTATTGTAATAAGGATCAATGACCGTAACCGGTGTATAATTTAACCAAATTGAGGGGTCAAGGATATCATATTTGCCAGTTTTGTATTTTTCATAATCAAGAGCATTCAGATTAACTCCTTCGAGAAGATTACGATCCCACTTACGAATATAGCGGACGCCTAATTTAATATCGGTGAAAACTTCTCTTTCCAGACCGATGATGAATTCATCAAGATAGGGTGATTTGACATCCGGGTCCATCTTGGCTTCGGCAGTGGCGCTAAAGCTATACATATAATAGGGGCTTGTTGGGTCAACTGGACGCCATTTATTGGCTACCGGGTCGAAGCTATAGCGAACCCGCCAGGTAATGAAGCTGTTGGGATTAACGGTCACAAACCACTGGAGAATATTGGCAATGTAATAGCGGCAGAAGCTAACCTTGAGAGCTGTTTTGCCATCGCCGGTGACATCAAAAATGGCTCCCAGTCTTGGAGCTAACGTATTCCAGATAATGGGCTTAAAGGCCTTTTCCACCACTGGATGATAGACTTTTCCTCCATAGGTGACGGGCTGTCTTTCCTCACCCTGCTTGGGAATTATCCCTTCCTGATGGTCAAATCTCAAGCCAAGATTGAAGGTCAGCCGGGAAATGGGGGACCAGGTATCCTGAATGAAACCACCAACTACCAGCTTGCGGTCTTTACGAATGAAATTCTGATAATGGAGCATGTAGGTGTCGGAGCGGGTGCTGGGATAAATGGGAATATAGTTGCTATTGAAATAGAAGAAAGGACCGAAGCCATACTCATCATAATTCGAGCGCCAGTTCCGGCTATCATAGGAATATTCAAATTCAGCTCCGAACTTTATTTCATGGCTACCGGCAACGTTGTCAAGGAAATAGGTGGCATCGGTCAGGGCCTGAATTCTATCGCGGGAATAAACGTCGTCATAGCCATAGCTCTGCCAGTACCTAGAAGTGGCTGCGTCATAAATCTGGACCTTATCATTTTTTGCGGTTAAATTGAGATGGTAGTTAAGATAGGCCACTTTAAAATTCATAAAGAGGTTAGAGCTAAAGAACTGCGTCAGCTGGAAATTATAGGTATAGATAGGGGTTGTCTGATTCCAGGTACTATCAACTGTTCGGTTGGTCGAGGCGTCCCGGTGATGGCGGATAAAGTCATAATAATTAAAGGAGAGAACGATGCGGGTCTTTTTGGTCATCTGATAGGTCAATTTGAAAAAGGGCATATAGTAATTATAGTCGAGAGGAACATTTTCCGTTTTATCCCAGGGATAGCCGAGCACATATTCTTGAGTCTTACGATAATTACCGGTAATAAAGAACCAGATTTTGTCTTTAATAACTGGTCCGCCTATGGTAAGGGATGGTTCGTATTCATAGTCGAAACCGCCCTTCTGTCCTTCAAAAATTGTTCCTTTGTTATTGACAGATTGCAGGTCGTCATTGCGGAAATAGCCAAGAAGGCTCACACTGAGTCTATTGCCGCCCGATTTGGTCACCACATTCACCACCCCTCCCCTGACGCTTCCATATTCAGCCGGAAGACCGCCGGTTTGAACTGAAAGCTCCTCCATAATATCAATGCTGAAGCTTCCAGCCTGAGTTCCAGTGACCGGGTCAGTCACATTTACCCCATCAATGTTATAGGTATTGTCTCGTTCAGAACTGCCATGAACAGTGCTGCTGGTCACACCGGGAGCCATATTAAAGTATGTTCCCAGAGCTCTGGCGGCTGGCAGGCTCTGGAGCAGCTCTTTGGTAATATTAACTGCCATGGAAGTTCTCTGAACATCGACGGTTGGCGCCTGGCCGATAACAGTTACGCTTTCCTCCACCGTAGCTTGTTCCAGAACCACATCCAGAGTGGTGGTAACACCTACAGTAACCCTTATACCCTCTCTGATTAACGTCTTAAATCCGGGAAGCTTAAAAGTAACTCTATATTCCCCAGGAGGGAGGGCTGGAAAACGAAAATGGCCTCTTTCCGTCGTTATAGTTTCCATCTGGGGAAGAATCAGAGCCGGTGAACTGATGCTGACAGTTACCCCGGGCAAGGGCTGCTTATCTTGATCATAAACGGTGCCATTCAGAGTCCCGGTCTGGGTGATCTGGCCTGTGGCTAAAACAGAAAGGAAAATTATACTCAGAACAATCAAATTAAATTTTCTCATTTTACCTCCTTTAAATAGATTATTTGAATTAAGAGTAATTTTAGCCTAAAATAATGAAATTACTTTTGACCATCACCTCCTTTCTCAAATATTTTTTATAAATTATAATGCAATTTTTGTGCCAATTCTCGTTCCCATTTTTTAATTTTTAAGTCGCCTGGAATTCCTTTAAAATTCATCTTGATTTTCATTGCGCATAGCCAGAGAAAAATTCGATTTTTCGAATCAATTCGATTTTTTGAATCCAATAATTTGAATTTTTGTTTTTTATCCCTTTTTAATTATAAAAATCAATAAATCAGGCCGCCCGCCCGAGCTCGCCACCAGACCATGACCTAAATTTACTCTTTTGCTTTCTCCCTTCGATTATTTGTCTTCCCCTAAAAAACTAAATTTGACTCCCAGCTATTTTTCGATTTATTATTATCTCAAAAAGAGTGAGATAAATCTGGGCTTCCATCTCTTAATAAAGATCATCATGAGGGAAATGAATCTATTATTCCTTTATCCTTCTCTTGTGGAATTTATTGAGGGCATAGGGGATAAATTTGATAACAGGTTTTTAAGATCTAGATGCCAGATATCGCATCATTGATTATAAAAAAAATGTGTTTTTTAAAACTTAATTTATATATGGCTTAGCTTGTCAAACCGTTTTGCCGCATGACAAAGGCAAGGAGGCGAATAATGATTTCATCTCTGAAATACAAAAGATATAAAATCCTGCGCTACCTGATAATAATCCTACTTTTTATTTTCCTTGTCGGTTTTCCTTCATGCCGTAAGGCAAAGACAGACGAAAGCTTTGTTCATCCCTCCCCAAAATACACTCAGGATACTGCCCTTGAAAGCGTTTATTCTTTCAAAGCTCGACCATCCGAAGAAAAAGATAGCACCCAGGAGGCAGAAGCCAGCCAAAACTATATTGACCGAACATTAGAAAGATTAAAAAAGACTTTTTCAGCTCTGGAAGACACCATTCAGACAATTCCTCGAGAAAGCTTCGATCCTCAAGCCGTCATCCAAATAGTCGGAACTGATAGCCTGAGGCTGTTCGAATGGGTTCGAGACGAGACCATTCTCATTCCCTACCAGGGCAGCTTACGCGGTCCCATAGGAGTCTTAATGGACCGGAAGGGAAATAGTCTTGACCGATCCCTTCTTCTTTGCGAGCTGCTCCTCCGGACAGGTCAAAAAGCAAGACTCGCAACACGCTTTCTTTCTGAAAACGAAATGATCCGATTCTTGAAGATGGTAGAAACAGCAGCGTCATCTCAAAGCCAGGCGCCCGGGCCAAAAGCTTTTCAGCTTAACCAGGATTTAATTAATTTTTATGTCCAGATTTACGGAATCGACCAGAAATATCTTTTCCAGACAATTTCCCGGGCTCAAAGGGATCAGGAAAATCGAATTGAGGAACTAAGAAATCAGCATAAAGAGTTAGCAAATGAGATTTTCAGTCTGATTAACAAGCAAATGAAAGATAGGCCGACAGGAAAAGAAGGCCATTCTGATGAAGACTGGAAGCATCACTGGTGGGTTCAGTGGGAAAAAGAAGGCCAATGGATTGACCTTGACCCATCTCTTCCCGGGGCTAGACCCGGACAAAACCTTGGCGAACCAGAGAAGACCCTTGCCCCTGAGGAACTTGATGAGGTACTCTTTCACACTGTTAAGATTAGACTTATAGCTGAACAATTCGAAGCTGGCAGCGTCAAGGAAAAGTTGATTTTTGAATATACACTTATTCCCTCGCGGCTTCTGGGAAAACAGATCATTTTACGGCACCTCCCCTTGAACTGGTTTAAGGATGAGGATTTCCTGATGGCTCAAAATCCCGGGGTGTTTTTGAAAGAAGCTGTCGCGAAGCAAACTGAATGGCTGGCAGTTCTGGAAATTGACGGACAGATGGTCAGGAAAGCATATGTGGGTGCCACAGGAATCGTCAGTGAAAAGCTCAGCCAGAAAGCCAGACCGAAAAAGAGGGCTCCCAGCGGCCCGGCAGGGCTATTCAGCGGACTGGTGGGTGAAAAAGAAGAGGGAGAAGAGGAAAAACCAAAAAAGGAAATATCAGTTGAGAGTGCACAGCTTACAGCTGAATGGATAGAATTCGAAATTTACAGTCCAGGCCGGCCAAAACAAGTCGAGCGACGCGAAATCTTTGATTTTATTGGACCGGCCATGAGAAAAAAAGGCGCCTTAAAGAACTGGAAATTAACTGAGAAACAAAAGTTAGAGCGGGCTTTCAAGATTATTGGGGTAACGGAGATTCTTCCCCTGGCCTGTGGTTTGTCTTCAGAATTTATCCAGGAACTTGCGGCGACCTATTTTCTTCTCCATCGAGATATTTACCTGAACCTGGTTGAAAATTATGAAAGCTGGTCCCCGGAACATTTATTTAAGGAAATATCTGGACTCCGACCTTTTCCAGCTAAACTATATAGTCTTGCCTTAAAACGCTTGTCGCTGAGTCCTTTCGCTAATGACATTTATCTAATTAGTCCCAATCTTTTCGTTCGCCATCTGACCATTGGCGAAAATGAGCATGAAAAGTTCGTCAAAATTGAAACGCTTGATATTATCGCCAATGATGTTAGCGCAATGAGCAGAGATAAAGGCCATCCTTTCTCGATCTGCCTTGAGCAGGGAATTTTCGATACTCTTCTTGAATCGTTGGAAATGGAGGAAAAAGGAGTGATCGACAACACTGCTTCTCTTTTCAGGCTATCGAAAGCTCAGGGGATAGACTGGCTTTTAATCCAGGAAATGGCTGACTTTTCCCGGAAACGTCTGCGTATTCCTGACGATATTCAAGCCCGTCTCGAGCTCGAAGTCTCCCGAGGATTTAGCCTGCTTGTGCCCGAAAAGGAAATTTTTGCGGGCGGGAAATCACGCTATGCCTGGTGGCGTCTGCATCCAGCAACAGGGAATTTCCTTGGCCTGGGAGAAAAAGGCTCTGGCCAGGCATTGGCAGAATATGCAGAGAAAGCTGAACTCCTCCTCCAGATTAAATCCATGATCGAGTACTACGCCCTTATTGGAGAATGCCTGGGAAAGGAATTGAGTGCTGCCCTATTTAGTGATAAGCAAGAAATGAGGAAGACTTTGGTTCGCTGCATCTGGCTGACTGTCTGTACCAATGCTGCCGGAGTGGCGGAGTCATTTTTAGATATAGAAACCAACTGGACTAATGTCATTATCAAAGCCACCCTTGATTGGGCAATGGGAAGTTTGTGCGAAGCCCTCTGGGAAAAGGGTATAGATAAAGAAAAATAGGATGCTTGATTATCAAAAAGATAAAAATTTAGGCGAAAAACATTGATTGAGGCTTATGTTTCCAATCAGAAGGGAAAATTTTCTTTCGCCAGGTTCAGGATTCTGGTTCTCATTCTCCGAAATCCTGGCATTCTCAAATAAAGAAACCAAGCCAGATAATATTTTAGCTTTTTATAATTATTAAAATAAAAAAAGGAGGCGAAATGAGGGGAAAAAGGAAAAAAATCTTAGCCTATCTAAATTTCGGCCTCTTTATTTCAGCTTTTTTTCTTTATCTTCCTCTCGTCGGTCAGGTAAAAAAAGAAATTGAGCCCAACGAGGGCGTGAACAGGCTCAGGAAATCCGCCTTGGCGAAAGGATTGAGGCGGTTATTCAGCATGGTGACAATGATTGGTTTAAGCTGCTTGTGGATAAACCGGGCAAGAATTATCTCCGAGTCGAAGTCAGTGGTGTTCCGGAAATAGATACTTCTGTCTATATTTACAATGCTTCTGGCGAAAGACTGGCTGAAATCGATGATGCCTCAAAAAATGAACCTGAATCCGTCAATTATTTCATCGTTGAGCCTGCATCTTATTTCATCCGGGTTTATGGCTCCGGTAAAGCAACAACAGAAAAATATTTTCTTACCACAATGATAACTGGTCCTTGGCAAGAAGGATGGGAAACAGAACCCAATGATAGCCGCAACAGAGCCAATGAACTCAGTCTGGGCAAAAACATCAATGGCTATTTCCAGCAAAAGAAAGATTATGACTGGTTCAGGCTGATTAACGACAGGCAGGGCAAAAGTCTGGTTCAAATTGACCTTTCAGCCGTTCCGGGAGTGGATAGCGAAATTTATTTATACAACGAAAAAGGAAATCGCATCTGGAGCGCCGACGAAGCAGAAAAAGATGGCCCTGAGTCTATTTTTAACTTATCCCTGGAAACTGGCATTTATTATCTCGAAGTCTTTGCGCGGGAAATTAATATCAAAAGCCCTTATATACTGAGCACTAAAGTTTTGGGTTCTTGGCAGGAAGGCCTGGAGGCTGAACCGAATAACTCAAGGGATACGGCGACAGAAATTCGCCTCGGCCAAACCATAAAGGGCTATTATCAATTCAATGGCGATGAGGATTATTACAAACTTGTCATTGATAGACCGGGAAAAAGCCTTATTCAAGTTGACCTCAGCGCTGTGCCGGACGCTGATGGCAGGGTCGAAATACTTAACCGGGAAGGCCGCGGACTCTGGGATGTAAACGATAGCTATAAGGGAGAGCCAGAAACGGTTCCTTATTTTACAGTAAGCGAGGGAACCTATTTTATTTTTGTCAAAGGATATCAGAAGAATATCGCCAGTTCCTATACCCTCAGCATTCATCTCCTTGGACCCTGGCAGGAAGGCCTGGAGGATGAACCAAATGACGAGATAGAACGGGCCAACGAGATAAAGCTGAATTTTTCCCTATCCGGTAGGGTAAATAGTAATCGGGATAGAGACTATTATCTCCTCAAGGTGACCCCACCAGGAGCGGAGATGGTGGTGATGACTCTCTCTGGAGTCCCCGGCGTCAAGTTCAATTTTGAACTTCTCGATTCTAAGGAAAACAGACTGGATTACTCCTGGTTTGGCCAAACTGGTCAGGGCGAGGGAATGGTCAAGATGAGATTTCCGCCCGGAACTTATTATTTGAAAATCGGAGTAAGGGATGGGAAAAATATCGGCGCGGAATACACGCTTTATGTCGGCAAACCCCAGAAACCTCCGGCTACTGCTGAAGAGGTCCGGCAGGCTCTAATTAAAGCCTTGGATTATCTTGCTTCCTACCAGAGAAAAGATGGTTCGTGGGAAGGATATGAACAGGCCTATACGGGATTATCCATTATGGCTTTCCTGGGGTCTAAATGTACGGGGAAGGATTATTCGGCTAATATCAAAAGAGCTCTGGATTTCTTAAAATCTAAATTTATACCCCGGTCCAAATATGCCGAAGGCTCAAAAGATGCTGATTATTACGGTGGAACATTCGGTACTCAAGAGATGTATCAACATCCCATCGCCACGATGGGGCTAATCGAAGCCCTCGCCGAGTTAAACGATGAAATCCTGGAGCCTCTGGCTCGCGAAGCAATCGGGCTCATTCTTCGTTCCCAGAATACTGAACACAAACCAGCAACTTTGCGAGGACCGGTTAAACCCGATTCGCCCTATTATGGCGGTTGGCGCTACAGCCCGGACAGTACCGATGGCGACATCTCTTTAACCGGGTGGCAAATTCTCGCCCTTAAAGCCGCCGAAAATGCCGGTTTTGTTATCCCTGATTATGCGTTCCCTGCTGCAGCAAAGTTTGTCCGGTCGCTTTATGGAAAAGAAGATGGCTCTTTTCGGTACGACTCACCTGGAGAGAGAGGTAACTCTTGTGCCAGGGCTGGAATGGGGGCTCTCTCTCTTCAGCTATCCGGGTATCCCAATGATCCTCTGGTTCCCGCGGCTATTCGCTTTATGCAAAACCATCCGCCTCGCTGGAATGTAGAAGAGCCTGGGGATGGCTATCCATTTTATTACTGGTATTACGGCACGCGGGTGATGTATCTGGCTGGAGGCGATGACTGGCGCATCTGGAAAGACTGGATGTGCCGGCTTCTTGTTGATCATCAGAACCCCAACGGAAGCTGGGAAGGGGCTGAGAGCGAAGTAAATTATGAGATTTATCGTGTGGCCCTGGGCGCATTGATATTAGAATTTTGCTGCGGCCATGTGCCCATCTATATGTCACCGGTCAAAAGGCTCGGCTCCGGCACCCTTATGGTCACCTTTGAAAAAGGGGCGGAAAAAGAAGCCGCAAAGAATGTGGAGATTATCATGGACGCCTCCAATTCGATGTGGGGCCAGATAGGCGGGGAAGCAAAAATCACCATCGCTCGTAGGGTTTTAGCTCAGATTATCAACGGATTACCAGAAACGATGAATGTGGGGCTACGCGTCTATGGCCATCGCTACGGCTTGAATGACAAACGAGCCTGTACCGACACAGAACTCCTTGTCCCGATTGGACTGCTGGACAGGGCTAGGCTCATTGAGACCATCAACAAAATCCAGCTTAAAGGAAAGACTCCCCTCGTATTTTCGGTGCTTGAGGCCATTAAGGATTTCGAAACTCTTCCCACCGGCTCGATCATTCTGGTCACTGATGGAATTGAAAGCTGCGGCGGTGACATTAAATCCATCGGTCCGGCCATCAAGAAATCAGGACTCGAGCTTCGTGTCCATATTGTTGGCTTCGATATTAAAGAAAAAGAAGCTCAGGCTGAACTCGAGACCATCGCCAAATCAACTGAGGGACGCTACTTAGATGCCCAGGATGCCGCTGGACTTCTCTCAGCCCTCGAGCAAACGTTAAAAATCGAGTTTGTCGTTCTCAACGAAAAGGGCGAAGAGGTTGGCCGCGGGCTCGTCGGTGGTGATGCGATCAAGCTCAAGGAAGGGGCCTACACGCTCCGAATCCTGCTGGCACCAGAGCCTCTCGAGACGAAAATTAACATCAAGGCAGAAAGAAGCCTGACCTGCCTTCTTAAAAAGGAGGCTGGTACCTGGAAGATAATTTTCTAACGGCGGGCAAAAAATGAAAATCTATTAAGCATTAGCTTATTAAATCTATTTTAGACTGTAATAATAGTTTCGAGCTTGAGGAATTCTTCGCCAATTAAGAAGCTCAAGATGAAATGGGGCAGATAGTATGATTTCAATAATAATAATAACAAGATCCTTAGAAATACGAAGTATTCATTTCTTATAAATAAACCTGTTTTAAATTTTAAAATCAAGTCTATCGGCGTGGCGTATTTTTTGATGTAATAAATTATTTGATTCCAAATATGAGTAGGCTTCAACAACAGCCTGTCTAAAAGTTCTTTTCGGCCTATATCCAAGCTCATCCTTTGCCTTCTTATATGAGTAGAAACTTGGTAAAGAGCCTGCTTTAACTGCATCCTGTGAGAGAGCCACCTGTTTTTTAAACATTTTGCCGTATATTTCAGCAAAAAAACCAGCCATCATGGCTATATTTTTATTAAAAACGATTCTCGGGACTTTAACTTTATGCTCTTCTTCCTGCTCCCTTATGACCTCGGCAATTATTTTCACCATGTCTTTTAGATAAAGGCAATCTTCTTCATGGCCGGTAATAATATATCTTTCTCCCTTTTTGCCCTTTTCCATGGCCAGAATATGGCCCTCAACCGAATCCATCACGTGCAGGAAGGACATTCCCCCTTTCAAAACACCTGGCAGCAGATTGTTATATACGAAAATAATATAAATCGCTCCGCTGATTAAGTAATCATAAGGACCAATCATGGTACCAGGCAAAACAGAAACGACATCTAAATCATATTTTTTAACATAATCTAAAACTAATTCCTGGGCAGCTAACTTAGAATCAAAATAACCAATCCCTATTTTTTTCCACCATCTGGGAATTTTTCCCTTATGAACATTTTCTACAAATTCCAGCGTCTCTCCAGGAGAATTAAAGGTGTGCAATTTTGGCTTATTGGTATAGGGATTGGAATTATCAAAATCGCCAATTGAACCTAAAGGATTAGGAACCCCCAGGGAATTTACGGTGGATGTATAGCAAATTCTTTTAACCCCCCCTTTTTTCATGCTTGCTTTTAATACATTTCGGGTGCCTTCAACATTGACCAACCACTGGATCTTCTTCAATCTCGGATCAAAGGTAGTCTGGCCGGCCGCATGGAAGATAAAATCAATATTTTCCACACTTCTTTCGACTTCTTCATAATTTAATATATCACCTGGAAAAAGCTCGAGATGGTTAAAATCTTTTAGATCCAACAGTGAATTTATGGGAGTATTTTTTAAATAAAAGACTCTAATATTTTTGCAAGGAATACTTAATTCGTTAACCAAATAATGAATTATAGACGCCCCTAAATGGCCGGTGCCACCGGTGACGAGAATTTTTGACTCCGGCGTTAATTTGTAGCTCATAAATATTTCTGGCTCATTAAAACGTCCCTATCTTATAAAAAATTGCCGGCCACAATTTTGTTTTGTCTCATTTAACTTATCCATTCATGTTTATTCAATAATATAACATGGCCAGGGAACATGTAAATTTATAAACTTGATGATTTGCCAGATTTAAAATCTACTCAGAATCTTTCCTGAAACATACATCACTCACGAAAAAATCTACGCACAATTAATTTTCTTCCTGGCAGGCTAAATGGTTTAATCTCAGGATAAAATCAGCCAGGAAGCAAAATTATGGGCCGGAAATGAAGATTGTCAGGCAATAGATTGGCAAGTAACGATTTTAAAAGGGATCCCCTCAAGATATGAGAGCACGGGAAAAATGCTTGAAAAAAGCCATCAATGAGATCTTAGGTTAAGCTGCCATATTCGCCGCTCGATCAAACAGCTTGTGACGCAAATATAATCGAAAATTATATAAATCAAAACAGAAAATTCCTTTAATTAATTCTGATGGAAAAAACTTATTAATCTGTCGACAGGAAAAGCAATCTGTCGACTTGGAAATCAAGTAAGATGAGGATGTGGACCTATGAACAAATGTTTAGTAATCCACCTGCAGAAAATACAGCAATTTCTGAATTTTAGCTGAGGGAATTACCAGATAGAAATTTTGAGATGGAAGGCAGTCGGCCGGCCTCTTCCAGAGAAACAATGGCCACAAAAATAGTAAATAGATAAGGTGGCACCATTTTTAAAAGAATCCATTCAATTTCTGGATTTTTTCGGAGACTAATGATAAAATTATTAAAAAAGCAAAGATGAAATTAAAATTTAATCCATGAATTACATAAAGAGGTTTATTTCTCTCCTTTTTATTATTTTCATCATCTTACCAGCGCAAAATCAGGCTTTTCAGCTCAAAAAAAGAACCCCTAAGGATTTGCCCCCAGTTTACCGGAAATGGCTGGAAGAAGAGGTCGTCTATATAATTTCTGCCAGGGAAAAAGAAGTTTTCCTGCAACTCGAGACCGATCGCGAACGGGACCTTTTCATCGAGGGCTTCTGGAAACAGCGAGATCCTGACCCTTCGACTCCAGAAAATGAGTTCAAAAAAGAACATTATCGACGAATAGAATATGCTAATAAAAATTTTGGCCGCGATACCCCCGGGCCGGGCTGGCGAACTGATATGGGCCGAATTTATATCATCCTGGGTGAGCCAAAGACCATCGAGGCCTTTGAAAATCTCAGTGAATGCTACCCCGTTGTCGTCTGGTTTTACGACGGTATGAGTCGTTATAGCTTGCCCAATTCTTTTTATATTGTCTTTTTTAAAGAAGGTGGAGCCGGCGAATATAAATTATATTCACCAATTCGCTATGGCCCGCAATATCTTTTAACGCATTATTATGGCGATATGAGCGATTATGAAAAAGCTTATCGCCAGTTATATGAGGTTAATCCGCTTCTGGCTGAAGTTTCTCTCAATCTGATTCCGGGGGAGGCTCAGGTTATTGCTCCTTCGATTGCTTCTGAGGTACTGCTGGCTTCAAGGATTCCCTCCGTGCCAAAGGAAATGGTTAAGCCCACCTGGGCGGAGAAGCTTCTTGCCTATAAGGATATTATTGAAGTTGAGTATTCCGCTAATTTTATTGACTGCGATAGTCAGGCTAATATTATTTATGATCCTTCCGGAGGAATATATTTTGTTCATTATTTACTTGAACCAAAAAGATTAACGATTGAACAATCGGGGAGCAGTTATTTTACCCAGCTCGAAGTCAATGGCATTATCACCGATGAAAAGGGACAGACCATCTATCAATACGAGCGTCAGGCACCAATTGAATTAACGGCCGAAAGGCTGGCCAGCATCAAAGCGAAATTATTCAGCTTTCAGGACGTTTTCCCTCTGGTAGCTGGAAAATATCGATTTCATGTGATTCTCAAAAACACTGTTTCCAAAGAATTTACTTCTTTTGAAACTGAAATTTCGATTCCAGAGATAAAATCTCCTTATTTAGCTCCGCCTCTTCTGGCTCATCGAGTTGAGCGTAACTCTAAATATAAGGGAAGTGTGAAACCCTATCTTATTAGTGACATTCAGCTGGTTCCCTCGCCCCGGAATGATTTTACCCGCAGTGATAAGCTCTTTGTTTTCTTGCAGATCCTTAATTTGACTACTATCCAGAGGCAATCATGGTGGGTGGAATACATCATAGCCAATGAAAAAGAGGCTGTTTTAGTCTTATCAAAAGAAATAAGAAGCTATGTTAATTGGCCCAATATTTTAGAAGAATTTTCACTTCAAGATTTGCCTCCTGATTTCTATCGGTTACGCGTTAGATTGTTGAATGAAAAGAAAGAAGAAATAATGGCCAGGGAAAGCCGCTTTTATCTTTCGGCGGCAACTTTTTTGCCCCGGCCATGGGTTATGTCTTTTCCCTACCCGCCTGCGAATGATCCGTATTTTTCGAATATAATTGGTAATCAGTTTTTGAAAAAAAATAATTTAAATCAAGCTAAGATCTATTTGGAAAGGGCATATAGCCAGGAACCAGCCCAAGTCAAATACGCTCTTGATTACGCTTACTTCCTTCTGAATGGCCAGGAATACGCTAAAGCAAAACAAATTGCTTTGCCCTTTTTAGCCACCGAAAACAGAAAAAACTTTCTCTCCCTTCTCGGTCGTGCCTGTCAGGGCTTAGAGGAATATGCTGAAGCCATTTCTTATTATCAAGAATATTTGAATCATTTCGGCACAAATTTACCTATTCTCAATTCTTTAGGTGAGTGTTATTATCGGTTGGGTAATGCAGAAGAAGCCATGAAAATATGGAAAAGGTCCTTAGAAATAGATCCAAACCAGAAAGATTTAAAGAAATTAATCGATTCAATTAAATTAAAAGATGAAAAAAGTCCATGAAAAGCGGCTTCATAGTCAAGGTTAATCTTTTGATTGCCGGTAAATCAAATCATGATGAATATAATTTTACCCATGATCTAATTTAAAAGGAAGGTACAAAATGGTTGGTTTTAAAACAACAATCAAAAAATTTAGCATTTTGTTTAATCTGTTTCTTTTATTTTTCCTCTGCCACTTAATTCTCTCAGGGCAAGCTGGGCGTGGCAAAGGTCGATTGAATGGCCTAGTAGTTGATGAAGAAGGAAAGCCTGTTGCCGGGGCTAAAGTAATTATTCAATTTACTCGAGAAAAAGGCATCCAATTCGAGTCAGTAACTAATAAAAAAGGTGAATGGGCTTTTTTAGGCCTTGGTTCTGGCCTCTGGATAGTTACGGCTTCAGCTGAAGGGTTTATTCCCTCCTTCAAAGAGGTCAATGTTAGCCAGATAGAGGCAAATCCAAAGGTGGTTATAACTCTTAAGAGAATTCAGTCTGTGCCAACTGGGGTTGAGGATAAGGTCTCCCTTGAGTTGCTGGACCGATTCGCCGCTCTTTTCCAGGAAAGAAAATATGATGAAGCCATTGAAATCATTGAAGAATTCAGACAAAGAAACCCTGAATTTTATCCGGCTTTAATCAACCTGGCTGAATGCTATCGGGAGAAGGGTGATTATGACCAGGCTATTAAAAATTATGAGTTAGCTTTAGATTTAGCAAAAAAGGGGGATATGTGGTCCAAGGAGGTAACCGCAAAATCTCTTGCAGGCATCGGAGAATGTTACCTGCGACAGGGAAATCTAGACCGGGCCCAGGACTTTTTCAAACGGGCCGTAGATTTTTCCCCCGATAATGAAATGGTCGCTTACAATGTGGGTGAAATTTACTTTTCCAGCCAGAAAATGGATGAGGCAATCTATTATTTTAATTTGGCTATCAAAATTAAACCAAAATGGTCTCTGCCATATTACAAACTCGGTCTGGTTTATTTAAATAAGGCTGATTATGAGCTGGCGAGAGTAAATCTGGAAAAATTTCTGGAGATGGAACCAGATTCAGAACTGGCACCGTCGGTAAAAAATATATTAGAATATCTCCAGAAGATAAAAAAATAAAAAGGATCAGCTTAAGTCCGCACCATCGTATCAAGTTTTTTTAAAAAGAGAATCTCAAAGCAAAGACATAAAAAGAAATCTTTCTTTCTTTTTCCCTGAATTGTATTATTTAGCTGATATAATTTTGCCAGCCTGAAATTTCACTGGCTTGCCTGAGCCAATATTTCAAAGATAGAGCTCTGATATAAGCCAGAACCTAACTCAACAGTAAGAAAGATTATATGAGCTCGCTTTCGAAGGCAAGACTAAATAATTTAGGGAAATGTCAAAATATAAAGGATAAAAGGAAGCTCCTTTTCCTGTTTTATAAAAATGTAAAGTTAAAATTTGATGAATAAAGTAAAAATTAGAAAGATAAAAATATTTGACAAAATATTTTCATAAAAAAAGCCCCCCTCCCCTTTTCTTTGAGGGGAGGGGGGCTTTCTGCCTAATTTAGAAACTAAATTTGAAACCCAGACGAGCGGAGATTGGTGGATAAAAATCCATTTTCATCAAGAATCTGGGATCTGGAATATAATTTATGCCGGGAGTATTCAAATCCCAATTTTTAGAAAGCACCCTGTCTTCAGATACAGTCATATTGGCCTGCATTTTCAGGTCGTAATAGCGGCGAGCTGTTTTGATATTAAAAACATTATCCACATTCAGGTCGATGCTCACTCTGAACCGGTCACCCAGGCGGAAATTATAAACAGCGTACATATTGGTGAACCAGAGGAAAGGAGTTCTTTTTCTCTTGAGGTTACCCTGTTCGTCTCGATAATAGTAACGATTGAACGGATACATAGTGGATACGTTTAAATAATACCAGCGCTCAGTAAAAGGCGTTCCACTCATAGCATTGGTTACGGCCCCAACTGTTAATCCAAATGGGAAGGAGTAAGCTCCATATAGTTTAAAGAAATGAGGTCTATCTGTGGGGAGAGGGCCATCGATTGGTTTTCCAGATTTATCGTAGCTCATCGCCCAGTTATCGAAATTTCTTTCAACATAGGGGCTGGTTCGGCCATATTCATCAGAGCTACCTAAACCGGAGTAATTACCCTCGAGGCGACTCCAGGTATAGGAAAAGCCACCAAGCCAGTTATTAGCCAGTCGCTTATCAAAGCTTATATTCACAGCATAGTATTCTCTTTTCGCTCTGGGGCAGGGCCAGTACTTGGGGTCAATAGGATATTCCTTGGTCCCAGTAATGGAATAGCCATAACCTGGATTGCATTCAAAATAAACTTCCCCATAAGGAGTAAGGACACCCACATCTTCAATGGTGTAGCGGAGATGTTTCTGGACAAAACGAACTGTCAGCGATAGATTTTCTATGAGTTTCTTTTCAGCTCCAAGGGAAATTTCTCTCTGGCTGACCGGTTTTAGATTCGGGTCGGTGGTTTCAAAAGAAGGATGCCGCCAATCATAAACCAATCTGAGCTCACCGGGCCAGTAATCATTAACGCCAATTTTGTTCCATTCATAAGTATCAAGGGTATAATAGGCGCTCTTCCATTTGAAGCCGGCATAAGAGTGAGCTGCCATATAGGTTTTAATAACGTCATAGTAGAGACCCCAGTGGCCGAAAATTTTCAGACTGGCGTCGCCATAAACGTCATAAATGAAACCAATACGAGGAGCTAGTTTTTCGTCAAAATCGAAATCAATGGGTTTGAATCCTTTGGGAATGGAGGGATCATCCGAATAAGGCGGCACTTCCTCAGCTTCAGCCCTGATGCCTAAATTCAGAGTAAATTTATCGGCAATTGTCCAGCTATCCTGAATGAACAGAGCCCAGCGGTCATTGTAAACATTGAAGTATTCACCAAAAGGACCAGTAACTTTGCTGCCTCTAACCTCATAATAGCCATAAGTGCCCCGGCCATAGTTTACGCCGCCAATAGAAATCGTTCGATCCCAGTATAAATAGACTTCAGGATAAGTGATTGTTCTGTCAGCATTTTCTCCCTGACGAACCCAGGAAAAGCCGAATTTAAGAGCGTGTTCGCCTTTCAGGTCAAAATAATAAGTAAAATTGGCATCAAAGTTGTTCTTATATTTAATGTATTTTTTGTATTCATACAGCCGGCCATAGTTTTGCCACCCTCTTGGCCTCTGATAATCAGCGGGAATCTGGGTAAAAACGGAAGTACCTGCTCCACCATGATACCATCGAGGTTCCGTGGATTTAACTTGCTGATTGGTTATGTCATAGAAGAAGCGACCGCCGCGAAGATTAATCATGAAGTTGTTCCCGAAGGTGAAGTCAGCAAAGGCTGAAGCTGAATATCCGGGATAATCCCAACCATACTTATCCCAGGGAGCTGTGGGGCTACTTGTTCCATCACGAGCAGGCAGGTCGCCACGATATTTGTAAAAATTATTAACATAAGAAGCACCAACACGGAGAAAACGGAACGGCTGGGAGGTTATTCGGCCTGTGAAGTTGTAATAAGTATATTTCTGAGTAAAATCGCCCTCCTGTTTAGGGGTAGTTAAGAAGACCCGATGTCCTGTGGTTTTAATGAAAACAGGCAGAAAAGAGCCAAAGAACCATAATTTGTCCTTTAAAATATAGCCGCCGAGGCTGAAACCGGGTTCCAATCTTGTATACTTATCTTTGCCCAGTTTACCGACAGTAGCCTCAAGATTTTTGCCCGTTTCATAATTCACATATTCAGCAATGAACTGATTGTAAGGATTGAGCCGTAAAATATCGCGCTCCGTTCCCCTCATCCAGTGGCTATTATAGAAGCCGATTATTTCACCATGATATTCATTACCGCCCTGTCGGGTAACGACGTTAATAACGCCACCTAGAGCTCCACCATATTCGGCATTATATCCAGAAGCGACTATCTGAATTTCGTCAGCAAATTCAAAGGCCGCGCCAATACGAGGAAGACCAACGTCATTTCGAGTAATATCAGTACCATCGATGTAAACCATATTTTCGGCCGCCGAGGCTCCATCTACGGAAATGCCGCCAAGCCAGGGCTCATTATTAACTCCCGGAACAGCAGTAACGAGGGTATCAAAATTACGACCACGTGGAAGAACCTCAAACATCTGTCTGGTAATCGTCATGCCCTTGGTGGTACTTCTAACATCAATAAGCGGGGCCATTCCGGTGACAGTTATTTCTTCCTCAATTTTTCCTGGAGTCATGGTAATGTTCACGGTCAGAGTCTCATCAATATGAAGAACAATGTCTTTCCGGACTACCGTGTTGAACCCCTGCAAAGTAAAGGTTAAGGTGTAATCTCCGGGTTGTAAGGCAAGAAGTCGATACACACCTTTATCATCGGTTATGGTTGAGGCTATACCGACCAATTTGGGGCTTTCTGCCGTAACCGTGACACCGGGAAGAGGGTTACCTGTTTCGTCCGTAACCTTGCCAATTATTTTGGCTGATGTCGCCGTGGCCTGGCCAAAAAGAAAGGGAGAGATTAGAAAAATCAAAGAAATAAACAGAATAAATGTTTTTTTCATTTTCTCCTCCTCTTTCTTCTTTAATCTCATTTATTTCCCAAACCCCTCTTGATTAAAAAATTCTTCCCTTTATCTCACCTCCTCTCCGAGAGAATCAAAAGCAATTTTTGTGCCAATTTTTTGTTTTTCTGCATTTTAGACATCAGGGGAAATTAACCTATAAATTATTTTTTAAAGCGTAAAAAGTTCAATTTTCCGAATTGACGTTCGAAATTTTGAATTTTTCCTAGGTCCGGGCCTGAAACAGTCAGCCATAAAGAAATATGATTCTATTTTCATTGGCAGATAATGAAATTGATGATTAAAAGAAGATAATCTCAGGCCCGTTCAACCCTCCGGGTTAGATTCAATTCAAAAAATTGAATTTTCATTACCCGGAAGTTATATCTTGATACTTCAGACATGGATAGAAGGGAGGGGGTCATTTCCTGAACTTTATTTAATTTTCCCCTTCCAAGAGCAGAAAAACTACCTTTTCCCGAATTTTCAAGGCTGTCGCCTGATTTAGACATAACGGCCTGCTCGTTCAGGTCTGATGTAAAACGATAAAGTTTTAATTTTTCGGGTCAGGACAGGGCAGCAAGCCAAAGGAAGTATGGGCAGGCGGCGCAATAGCAACCCGGTTCTTATTGCAGCTGAAGGAACAGACAAATTTATCAGATTGGAATAAGGAAAAAAATTCTCCTCCTCTAAATCCTGTCAAATCTTTTGAAACAGAAAACCTTCCTTTTATGAACCAATTCCATATTTTACCAGGGCGCTCCGGATTACGATAGAACTTTTAAAACAGAAAGGAAGTTTTCTCCAGGATAAATTCTAAGAACCTGCTGCTTTGCCGCCTTCAGAGCTGATAGCAACCCTTTTGCCACACCGTAATCAGATAAAACTCTGTTCCTTTGTTACCAGGAACGTATTTTGCCTGAAGGGAGTTTTTTCGTTGATTTAAATATAGGCTTATGGTAGGAAGAAATTGGGAGCAGGTTTAGAACAAAAAATAATGAATTTAACCCTCACCAAATAATTTTTAAATGAGTCTAATTATAGATAAAATTTTAGCTGAAGCAGCGCTCATCGGGGGAACTATTCTGGGCGGGGGTGGCGGCGGCTGGATGGAGGAAGGAGAGAAAATGGCCAGTCTGGCCTTAGAAATAGGTTTTTCTGAAATTCTGTCCCTGGATTCCCTTGACCCATCTTCCCTTCTCCTGACTGTTTCGGCTGTGGGCGCGCCCTCTGCTGGCCACAGTCATCTTTTACCTGATAATTACTCTAGGGCTGTCGAATTATTCCTTGAAAAGAGCCAGGCTAAGATTTCTGGCCTTATTTCCAGTGAAATAGGCGGTCTGGCCATTGTTAATGGCTGGGTGCAGTCAGCCTTTCTCGGCATTCCAGTTGTGGATGCACCAGCTGACGGCCGGGCTCATCCCCTTGGTCTTATGGGCTCAATGGGATTGCATAAAATCAAAGATTATATTTCTCAGCAGGCGGTCGTTGGTCGCACCAGAGAGGGAAAATTGATAGAAACATTCCTGGTTGGCTCAATTGAAGAAACAGCCAGAACGACAAGAGAACTGGCTGCAGAGCTTTCTGGTCTGGTAGCTGTGGCTCGCCATCCTGTTGAAGCTGCTTATGTCAGAGACCACGGGGCCCCGGGGGCTATTCGCCAGGCCATTTCCCTTGGAATGCTTTTTAAGGCGAAGCACCAGGCAGGGCTGGACAGCCTGAAAATAGTGGCCTCGATTTTAGATTTTCTGGGCGAGGGAAGTCTCTTCACGGGAAAAGTAAAAAAATATTCCCTACGTCAAAAAGAGGGGTTTGATCTCGGCCTGGTTCAAATTGAATCCCCTTCCGACGAATATGAATTGACCTTCTTTAATGAATACATGACCCTGGAAAAAAGAGGCGAAAGACTGGCCACATTCCCGGATCTCATCATGACTTTTGAGGCTGAAACAGCCAGGCCTCTCGTCAGTGCGGCGGTAAAAGAAGGGATAGAAATAATTGTGCTATCTGTTCCGGCTCAAAGACTCCTTCTCGGAGCGGGAGTTAAAGATCCAGTATTATTAAAAAAAATCGAAGCTGCAATCGATCGAGAAATTTTAAAATATCATCGATTCATAATATAAGCATGATTAAAAAAGTTGCCTTTTTAACCATCGGACAGTCTCCACGGGAAGATATCTTTTCTGAAATTATTCCCAGACTGCCTTCAATCTGCCAGGTCATTCAGGCAGGAGCACTGGATGATCTTAGCCGGGAAGAAATAGATCGCTTGAAACCTGAAGAAGGACATCTTCCTTTGATTACCAGACTTAGGAATGGGCAGACCGTTATTGTCAGCCGGGAAAAAATTTTACCTTTCCTTCAGGCCAGAATAAATAGATTGGAGCAAGAAGAGGTAGAAATAATTGCTCTTTTGTGCACCGAGGACTTTGCTGATTTGCACTCAAGGAAAAAATTGCTCCTGCCCTTCAATCTCCTGAAAAAGGAAATATTGAAGCTTTCTCCCTCAGGCTTGATCGTCTTTATTCCTCTTAAAGAACAAAGAAAGCTGGCTGAAGCGAAATGGCGAGCCCTAGAAATTGAGCTTTTAATTGAAATTTTGAATCCCTATCAGGATGCTTTTAATTCCAGTCCGCTGACAGATAAGCTGGACCGAAAGGAAAATTTTTTATTGTTATTCGATTGCCTTGGCTACTCAATTTCCCTGGCCCAATCTATTTCGGAGCAGCTTGCTCTTCCCTACCTCCTGCCTCGCTTGATTATCGCCCAGGAAATTAATCGTTTATTTTCTGAATTTCAAGTTTCGGGATAAAATTAAAGTTTAAAAGCTTACATAAATACAATAAAGGGAAAGTTGGCTAAACTTCCGAGCTCTTTATCTAAAATTTTTGATTTTAAGACCAGCCCTGAAATATAAAACCTTGTGTCGGGGTCTTTTAAAAAATCCTTTAATCATATTATTAATTTATTTCTTTTTATTTTTCCACGGAATAAGCCGAATAAAAACGTGGCCAGTTCGAGTTCCCTATGAATAAAAGCTTGTGGTCAATTGATATTTCCTGGCGCTTCATCACAAATTGACCTCAGGCAGGTTTGCGGGCCACGAGGCTAATTAACCCAAAAGAGGTTAATTAACCGAAGAAAGGAAAGGAAAGGAAAGGAAAGGAAAGAAAAGAAAAGAAAAGAAAAGAAAAGAAAAGAAAAGAAGATACTGTGACCATAGAAAGAAGCTTCTTCTTAATGTCCTCATCAAGAGATTCTCCTCATCAAAATGAACCTCACACGATTTCTGATATCTCTGATTTCCTGGGTTATCCGCCTAAATTCTGCAAGAAAAACAGATTTTAGATCAGGTAAAACGCCCTGACGATTAATGCCGGCGAAGATTCCTCTCGAGGAAAACTAATTCTGCCCGGACATTTCGAACCTTTTCTAAGTTCTCGCCGGCTGAATTTTTCAGATAAAGTTTCAAATATTTAATTGCTCCCTCAAGATCGCCTATTTTTTTCATGGCTACCCCGAGGTTATAGTAAGCTGTGGCTGTAGGTTTAAGCGTAACTGCTTTTTCCAGGCAATCAATCGCTTCCTTTATCTTTCCAGCATAGCCATAGGCAATACCTAAATCCTGCCAGATCTCATTATCTTCAGGGTAATCGGCCACTAATTTCTCATAAATTTTGATAGCCCCATCAATATTACCGGTCGTGGCTAAATTCAAAGCCAGATTCTGTCGCAGAAACTTGTTTTCTGGCTCGATTTCCATGGCTTTTTCGTAAAATTTTCTCGCCGCTTCCTTGTCGCCCATTAAATCAAGAATCCAGCCTGAAGAAAGCAGAGCATCGAAATAATTAGGGTCAAGATTGAGAACTCGCTGCCAGACATCAAGGGATTTTTTTAATCGCCCCATGACCAGATAGGTGTGGCCAAGCCGGGAAAGGAGAAGAAGAGAATCAGGCCTTTTGGCCAGGCCCTTCTCTAAAATTTCCACTGCCCGGTCGAACTGATTTAAACGGGCATAAACAAGGGCCAGATTGATATAGCTCGTGGGCGATTCAGGATAGGTGGCCAAAATTTTCTCGTACAAACTCGCCGCTTCTTCAAAACGCTGCTCAAATTCAAGAATTTCAGCCGAAGTCATCATTTTTAATTCTTCAATTCTATCTTTGGGGTCAGGAAGGTTACCTTCAGGGACCTCTTCGGCCATGGCCACATAACCGAGGGATTTAAGTTTCTCTCTTTCTTCAGCTGTCACCTGCCTTTTCTCGGCTAATAGATGCGAGGAATAGATTTCAGCATACTTTTTTAATTCTTGTTTTAATCTGGCCACTTCCCCCGGCTTCTCTCTGGCCAGATTGATTCTTTCCTCGGGGTCCTTCTTCAGGTTATAAAGCTCTTCTCGGGGGGCCTGAATATATTTCCAGGGACCGGCAATGAGGCCTTTTAGCTCGGACCAGCCATAATTTTCCCGGGGAAAATAGGTTTCAATATAAGCAGGCAGATCTTTCGCTGATTTTCTTTCAATTATAGGAAGAAGGCTTTTGCCCTGAACCCCTTTCGGTACAGGGATTTTTAACATATCTAAAATAGTGGGCATGATATCAATCAGGCGCACCCTAGCTCTGATGACTTTGTGGGCTGGAAGTCTGCCTTCAGCATAAAAAATCAGGGGAACCCGCAGACTTTCCTCATAAAGAAAAACCCCATGACCATTCTCACCCTTTTCTCCGAAGCCCTCGCCATGGTCGCCAGCCAGGATGACCAAGACCTGAGAAAGAAGACCCATTGCTTTCAGCTTCTCCTTTACCTGGCCTATATAAAAATCCATATAAGCTACTTCCCCATCATAAGGTTCAGAAGCAAATTTTTCTTTATAGGGAGAGGGTGGATCATAGGGAAGATGGGGGTCAAAAAAATGAAGCCAGCAGAAAAAGGGCTTCTGACTTCTCGTCTCAAGCCAGGCCTGGAAAGGCTCGAAGACCTCTTCAGCTCGTCTTTCAGCGTTGAGAGGTTTGAAAGCTTGACCGCGGCGAAAGTTATCATCATACACATCAAATCCCTGATCAAGTCCAAAGCGAGAATCAACAGTAAAGCTGGAGACAAAGGCAGCTGTTTCATAGCCTTTTTCTTTTAAAACCTCAGCCAGGGTGACGATGTCTGGATGGAGATGATAAGTGCCATTATTTCTAGCGCCATGATAAAGGGGATAGGTTCCACTTAAGATGGAACAGTGCGAAGGAAAGGTTAAGGGAACCTGAGCATAAGCACGGGCAAATCTTACCCCATGTGAAGCAAACCAATCAATATTGGGGGTTTCAGCTCTATCGTAACCATAGCAGCCGAGTCGATCAGCCCTGGTCGTATCTAAAGTAATCAAAAGCACACTTAAATGGCTTCCTCTTTTCACCGGAACAATAATTAAAAAGCGCCAGATAAAAAAAGAAAAACCTCCAGCCAGGAGGAAAATGAGAATCGCTCTAGCCAGGCGGAATAAGAGGCCTGGCTTTCTTCCCGCCTCAATTTCAGATTTGTCTTGAATTGACGAGATGTTAGACTGAACAATATTAATTTTTCCGGTCTGTTTTTTTATTTTCTTTTTGTCACTTCTTCTTCTTTTTTTGCTTGCCATTATATATATAATATTAAAATTTAAACATTTGTGCCAATTGTTTCTTGACAGTGGTTAGATTATTAAGGTTTATCTAATTATCTTGACACTTTAAGCTTCCGGTGGTAGAAAAAGCCAGAGTATCAGAATGGAGAAGGAGGCCTGAAAATGGTTAGGCGCCAAAGAATTTCTTTTCTTTTAACTATTCTTGTCCTTAGCCTTTCCCTGCTCTTAAGGGCTCAGACTCCGCCCGAAAAATTCCTTGGATTCAGGGTTGGGGAGGATCGCCAGCTCGCTGATTATAATCAAATCATGGCTTATTTTCAGAAACTGGATGAGGAATCACCTAGATTGAAAGTGGTAGAAATCGGTCAGACGACGCTCCAAAAGCCCATGATCATGGCCATTATCACCTCAGAAGAAAATATGAGCCAGCTGGATCGCTTCCGGGAAATAGCTCGTCGCCTCCGGGATGCCCGGGACCTAACTGAAGATCAGGCCCGGCAGCTGGCCCGCGAAGGCAAAGTCATTCTCTTAATCACCTGCAGCCTCCATGCAACCGAAATTGCTGCCTCCCAGATGTCAATGGAGCTAGCCTATAAATTGGTTACTGGCCAGACTCCTTTTGAGGCTGAGAAAGTTCTGAGGGAAGTCATTGTTCTTCTTATCCCCACAACAAATCCCGATGGCCATCAGATGGTCGTCGACTGGTATAAGAAGTATTTAGGGACAAAATATGAAGGCGGACCTATGCCCTGGCTTTATCACCATTATGCTGGCCATGATAATAACCGCGATTGGTTTATGTTTAACCTGGCTGAAACCAGAGCTGTCGCCCGGATCCAGTACCACGACTGGATTCCCCAGGTTCATATTGATGAACATCAAATGGGTTCGACCGGTGCTCGCCTCTTTGTTCCCCCATTTATGAATCCGCCCTTGCCCAATGTTCATCCTCTTGTCTGGCGTGGGATTAACCTGCTGGGCACCGCCATGGCCTATGACCTGCAGAAAAATGGGCACTCAGGAGTAGTTCATGGTCGAAGTTATACTGGCTGGTGGATTGGCGCCTGCGATGACACTTCCTGGTTACATAATGTCATCGGCTTACTTTCAGAGGCCGCTTCAGTCCGCGTGGCTTCTCCCGTCTATATCGAGCCGACAGAAATTCCCAAAGATTATTATGAAAAAAGCATGGAATTTATCGATCCCTGGAAAGGCGGCTGGTGGCGGTTGAGGGATATTGTCGATTATGAACTCACTCTTTCCCTGAGTTTAGTTAAAAACTGTTATCTCCATAAAGAGGAATTTTTGTTTAATTTTTATCTGATGAACCGGGACGCCATTGAAAAGAAATGGGCCAAGGATGAACCCTTTGCCTTTGTCATCTCGGCTAAACAGCACGATTACCCCACCACGCTCAGGATGCTGGAAAGACTGCAAATGGGCGGAGTGGAAATTCATCAGGCCCAGCAGGATTTTATCGCCCAGGGCAAATTCTATCCTGCCGGCTCCTTTGTGGTTCTGATGAGCCAGCCCTATAAGGCCTATGCCTGGGCTCTTCTCGAAAAACAGGAATATCCTGATATTCGCCAGTACCCGGGGGGCCCACACGTTCCTCCTTATGACAATGCGGCCTGGACTTTGCCTTTACAGATGGGCGTAAGCTGCGATGAAATTCAGGAACCCTTTGAAGCAAAGCTGGTAAAAATTAAAACTATTCCTTATCCGGAAATTTCCCTTCCCGAACCAGAAACCTCGCCCTATCTGGCTCTGGATAGCCGCCATAATGCTTCCTTCGCTGTAGCTATAGCTTTGCTTAAAGAAAAAGTAGAAGTTAAAAGAAGTAAAGAAATAATTAAAGGCGAAGGCTTTAATCTGGCTGCCGGTAGTTTCCTTCTGGCCAATAAACCCGAAACTCAAAAATTATTAAAATCCTGGCTGGATAAGTGGCATCTTCCTGTCTATGGACTCAGGGAAATTGCCTCCATTCCCCAGGCCAGAATTAAATTCCCGAGAATCGGCCTTTATCAATCCTGGCGGGCTAACATGGATGAAGGCTGGACTCGCTATCTTCTGGATGATCTGGGAATTCCTTATAAATTGCTAAAGAATAAAGATTTTAAAGGAAGTAAAGAAAAGAAGGTCAATCTCCGGGCTGATTATGATGTTATTATTTTTGCCGATGAAAGTGCTGACATCATTAAAACGGGTAGAATTACGCCTTCTCCCGAAAGACCCCAGATGATGGCGGCCCTTTATCCTCCCGAGTACGAGGGCGGAATTGAAAAAGAAGGTATCGAGGCCCTGAAAGCCTTTGTCGAACAGGGAGGAATTTTAGTCACCCTGAACCGCGCCTGTGAGCTGGCAATAAGAGAGCTTGAGGCTCCGGTCCGAAATGTCCTGGAAAGGGTCGAAAGAAATCGCTTTTTCTGCCCAACCTCGCTTCTCGAACTCAATGTGGATAATACTACCCCTATCGGGTACGGCTTTCCTGAAAAGATTGCGGCCATGTTCGTCAATAGCCTGGCTTTAGAAACAAGAATTCCACCATCTGATTGGGAGAGAAAAGTTGTGGCCAGCTTCGGGGAGAAAAATATTCTGCTGAGCGGCTGGCTTCTCGGTGAAGACTTAATTGCGCGCAAAGCGGCAGTGGTCGATCTGACCTATAAAAAGGGAAAGATGATTCTCATTGGCATCCGCTCTCAACACCGGGCTCAGTCTCATGGCACCTATAAATTCATCCTGAATTCATTGCTCTATCCTGAAATGAATTGAGTCTTACAGCCTGAAAAGGAAGTTCCCCCGGACCCGAAGCTGAAGCTGAATCTAAACCTAAATACAAAAAGAAAAAGATAAAGAGAAAAAAAGAAAAATTAAAAAAGAAAATAAAGAAAAAGCAAAAATAAAAAAAGCGAAACATAAAGATGAAGCTAATAAATTAATCAATTGAGCTAAAGGTGATTGACTCAAAAAATTCAGGAAGAAAAATTCATAAAAATCAGGCCTGGTCAATCTTGCTGAAGGAGAAAAACACCAATCAATTTCACGGGATAGGGTCATCAAAAATTAGGTAAAATTAGCCATCTCATTCCTGGGAAATCTCAATAGAGCACGAAGGTTAGCCGGAAGCTTAAAGAGATATAAAAATCTTGAAAAATAATTTTAAATATCTATTATTCCTATAGGTATATAAAATATAAGCAGGAGAAAAAGCATGTCTGAGGAGAAAAAAGAAAAGGTAGCCCTGATAGTTATGAGTGGTGAGATGGAACGGCTTTTTGGCGCCTTCATCATCGCCACCGGCGCGGCTGCTTCTGGCCTGGATGTCTCCATGTTTTTTACCTTCTGGGGATTAAGGGCCATAAAATCAGATAGAAGAACTGGGCGGACTTTCCTGGGTCGCTTAATTGGCTTTGTGGAAAGAGGTGGCATAAATCGAGCGACCCCCGGTCACTATTCCTTCTTTGGTCTGGGAAGATGGCTTTTCTACCGAATGATGAAAAGGCATCGCATCCCCACATTGACTGAGCTGCGTCAGATGGCGATAGATTTAGGCGTCAAATTTTATGGCTGCGAGATGAGCCTCCAGGTGATGGAAATCCCTCGGGAGGCTCTCATTCCTGAAGTCCAGGCCTGCGTCGGTGTCGCCCATTTCTTAGCCATAGCTAAAGAAGCTACCATTACTCTTTTTATCTGAACCATTTCACTTCAACCGAATCCGAAAAAATATTTTTTTTAAAAATAAGCTCCATCAAGCTATATTTCCAGAAAAAGATTTTTCCTTTAAATATTTTTCTTTTTACAAATTTGACTTTTAAATTTCTTCCTCAAATTTTTACTGCAGTTTTTCTTTAAAATTCTACCTCTTCCTGTCTTCTTAATTCAATCTTTTGTTAATTTATTCCTCTCTTCTTCTGATAAGGCCTTATATTCTTCAATTTAATTTTTCTCAAAAAGCGAATTTAAATCCGAGTCGAGCTGACCAGGCTGAAAAGCGGGTTGACCACTGCCCGAAAGCTGGATGAGGATCTCCCTTCGTCTGGACCCAGGTGCGATAATTGCGAGCGAGGGTGCCATCAAGAATTTCTTTATCGTCAGCCCAGATTGAAGTCCGATTAAGTTCAGTTACTTTGCTTTGAATCGTTTTGGTGTTGGTAATATTGTTTATCTGGAGATTAACAGCCAGCACTGACTTATTAGGCAACCGGAAGCTATATTCCATAAAAATATCCGCCCAGAAAGTAAAGGGGAGTCGTCCCAGATCGCCCCGGTTTTCAGGATAAATATAACGGTTATTCATATATAGCCTCGTGGAGAGGGGCAGGCCACTTCGACCATAGGCAGTCAGGCCAATAGTTAGCCCGAAGGGAAAAACATAAGAACCAAAGGCTTTAAGATAATGGGTTCGATCGTGAGGCAGGGGGCCATCGAGAACTCTCCCGTAAACGTCATAAGCAATAAACCAATCATCATAATAAAGGGTAACATTGGGAGCGTTACGACCATCTTCATCAGCACTGCTCAGCCCTGAGTAGTTGCCGGCCACCCGGCTGAGGGTATAATTGATTCCGGCCTGCCAGCGATCGCTCAACTTCTTTTCCAGCGATAAATTTAGAGCATAGTAGTCTCTCTTTGCCTTGGGGCATGGCCAGTATTCATCGGCAAACTTGCCGCCCTGGGAGACAGGCCGAGAATAGCCATAGCCCGGGTTGGTAATATAGAAAATTTCCTGCAAGGTTTTTGAGCCTGTCTGGGGATCAATTACCCATTCGAGAGCACCAACATCTTCAATCGTTCGGATGAGAAGCTTATAAACCAGTCGCAAGGAAAGAGAAACATTTTCGGCCAGCTTTTTTTCCGCTCCCAGGGAAAGTTCGCTCTGGCAGGCAGGCTTTAAATCAGGATCAATTCGATCGAAAGAGGGAGGCAGATAATCAAGGGTGCCGGCGTATTTGTTATTAGCTTCCTGGCTGGCGCGGTCATTGATCTGGCCGCTGGCCGCAATCTTGGTCCAATCAGGATCTTTGAGGGCATAGAAATCTCTTTTGTGCTTCCACCCACCAAAGCTCAGCACCGCAATATACAGCTTCATCACATCATAATAAATCCCGTAGCTACCAAAAATCTTCAGGCTTGAATCACCAAAAACATCATAGATAACACCAATTCGTGGAGCCAATTTTTCACCAAAACTGAAATCGACAGGCTTTTTAACATGAGCATACTGGGGATCATCAGTAAAGGAAGGAATATATTCACTCTCAGCTCTGATGCCCGCATTGATGGTTAACCTGTCTTTAATCGTCCAGGAATCCTGAAGATAAAGGGCCCAGTTATTGCTGCTGGCATTCCAGACTCCACCATAAGGGCCTGTCCAGCTACTGCGGATAAAGTAATATCCATAGGGACCATAATAAGGGCTATCTTTGGGTGCGCCTACACCCACCGGAAAACCGAGGCTATAGTTCGTTCTTCCCCAGTAGATATAAACCCTGGGATGGGGCGACCAATCAAGAACATCCTCATGCAACCAGATGTACTGGATACCAGCTTTCAAGGCATGCTCACCAGCCAGGCTCATATAATAGGTGAAATCAAGGTTGCTGCTGAATTTTTCATAGAGGCGCCTTTGAGTTTCTAAAAAGATAGGAGAACTGGTCCAGTAGGCGTAATGCAGTAAATCAGGGTGCTGTTGAAAGAAAGGGTCATTCTGATAAATATAATTGGAGGTATAGAAATAATAGGTCGAAGCGTTGGGTGGTTTTATCTGCTGATTGGTGATATTCTGCCTGTGCCAGCCTCCCCTGAGACTGATGAGAAAATTATTACCTCTCGAATAATCAGCCATGAACGCCGTTGAATGATCGGGATAATCATAACCCTCTTTTCCCCATTCATAATCGGCTGTTGATGTTCCGCTGATGCTTGGCAGAGCTCCGCGATATTTATAAAAATTGTTAACGAAGCTCGCAGAAAGGCGCAGATTTTTCCAGGGAGCAGCTGTCAGCTTAAAGGAACCATTATAATAGTAACCCCGGGTAACAAATTCACTGAAGGGTCCCTTGCGAGAATTAAAATCCCTGAGAGCCTTAGTTTGCGAGCGAATCGGGTTAAAGGCGCCAAAAAACCATAGCCTGTCCTTGATAATATAACCGCCAAGGCTCATGGCAAATTCCATCCGGTAATAATTATCTCTCTTTTTACCGCCATCAAAATAAAGATCGTCTTCATTCACATATTCATAGACATCCACGTTATAGGGGCTCTGTCTTAAATAATCCCGGGCTTTGCCCTGCATCCAGAGCTTGTTATTTTCATAATAGGCAATGAAATCACCATGAAAGGTATTGCCGCCCGAACGGGTAATAACATTGATTACGCCGCCCATGGAGCCGCCGAATTCAGCATTGTAGCCCGAAGCCGTTACTTTAACCTCATCCACTAACTCCAGGACAACATTCTGGGCTCTTGTGCCGACATGAATGCTGGTGATATCAGTACCATCTACATGCCAGATATTCTCAGCTCCAGAGGCACCATCGGTGGTGAACCCACCTATTTTGCTCTCATAATGAACCCCTGGCACCAGGTTGATCAGAGAATCGAAGGTTCGGCCGCGGGGCAAACTCATGATAATCTCTCTTGTCATCACCTGCCCCTTGACCGTGCTCTTAACATCAATCAGGGGAGCCCTGCCGACAACGACGACCTCCTCTTCCAGAGTGGCCACTTCCATGGTCACATTCAAGACAATCGTCTGTGAGAGTTCAAGAAAAATCCCTTTTCGGACAACTTTTTTAAATCCTGGAAGCGAAAAGCTCACCTCATAGGTTCCAGAGGGAAGGGCCAGAAGTCGATAAGTCCCGGTAGCATCGCTTACGGAAGAGGCTAGACCGACAAGTTTTGGGCTTTTAGCTTCAACTGTAACCCCGGGTAGAGGATTGCCCTGATCATCGGTGACCCGGCCAACAATTTTGCCTTCAGGCGTAATCTGAGCTGAGATTAAGCCAAAAGACAAAACAAGAAAAGCCAGGAAAATTAAGTTTTTCATTTTACCCCCTTTAAACAGATTTAAAATAATTAGAATCAAAAATTCACTTCCTTATTTTAAAAGCATAAACCCTGGCCATTTTTATAAAAGTTGGGATAAAGGCTTTTCCTCATTTATCTATATTTATATATATTGATAAAAAACTATTTGTCAAGATATTTTTAAAAAAGCTTGATTAAATCCTAAAATTTATATAAATATATATAATGGAAATGGTGAAATGGTACCTGGATAAGAAAAGCCAGATTCCTCTCTATTTGCAGCTCAAAGACCTAATTAAATATTATATTTCCACCGGGATAATTAAGAATGGTGAGCGTCTGCCTGGAGTTATTCAACTGGCCCAGGAGCTCAAAATAAATTTTGAAACTGTGCGCAAAGCTTATAAAGAGCTCGAAAAAGAGGGCCTGATTTCTGTAAATCGTGGCCGTGGTTCCTTCGCTCTCCTTCCCCATGGATCTTCCTTGCCTAAAAAAACGGAAGAAATGAGCCTGGAAAATGAAGATAACCTGGAGGCCGCGCTAAAAAAAATCATTAATCGGTGGCTTCAGCAGGGTAAAAATCTTAAAGAGATAAAGAGCCTTATCCGCAAGATTTTCAGAGAAATTGATGAGGCTGCGCCCAAACCTTTTATTATTTTTACCGAATGCAATTTGCCTCAGGCCAAGCAGGTAGCATCACTTCTTGAAGACCAGCTCAAAATCAGAGTAAAGCCGGTTCTCGTGAGCGAGCTTAAGAGTGAGCTGAATAAAATTCCCCATCCTGAAATTACTCTTCTGGCTGTAGTCACTACGGGTTTTCATCTTAATGAAGTCAGAAAAATTGTGGCCGATCTTCCGGTGGATATCCATGTTCTCATCAACCAGATGTCACCTGAAAGCTGGCAGAAACTGGCTTCTCTCGACAAAAAAACGCGCCTGGCTTTTATTTGCAAGGATCCGGAAACCATAACTCTCTATGAAGACCTACTCAGAGCTGAGCTCGGCGAAAATATCCTCCTTTCAACCAGCCTCATCAAAGAGGAAGACAAATTAAAAGAAATTATTAACTCGGCCGACGTCATTCTGGCCACACCAGCTGCTCTGGCTGTCATTTCCGAGCTTGTGCCGCCTGAAAAGCCAGTCTTTAATGTTTTTAATCGAATTGATCCTCTTACTTTAAAGATGCTTCAAACCAGCATCAGCCATAAAATAGGCCAGGCTCCCTTCCTTTCAAAATATCAATCAAACCTCTCTTCTTAGCCTGAACTTTATTTGATTAAATTATTTTCTCGCTCTCTTTTATCTCTCTTCTGGTTCTACCATCTGGTCTTTATTTCTTGCGAACTCATGGCCAGTTCAGGGCGTTCCTCTTGCTTACCAGTCTTCCACAATGGCCACGATTAAATCAGTTAAAGCCTCAAGGTCTTTTTGATGAATCTTTTCAATGAAGGAATGGGCATAGGCTCCGGGCCAGGAAAGCGGGATATTAACTGCCCCCAGGGGAACAAAAACCGAACCATCATTGCCACCACGAGAATTAGCCCATTGCAGAGGAATATGTCTTGAAGAGGCTATTTTTATTACTTTTTCTAGCTCATGATGAGGCACTATGGTCGAGGAATCAATGGCTCGGATAACGGCCCCTCCCCCGACTCTGGCTAGACCAAAGCGTTGATTTTCAAGGGGCGAATCAGTGGAGACAAAGGTATCAATGGCGAAAACATAATCAGCCGGCATTCTCTCAGCCAATCTTGATGCTCCTCTCAGACCAATTTCCTCCTGGACGCTCCAGGCAAAGGTAATTTTTTTTCCCTTGGCTTTAGCCCAGTTTATTTTTATGGCTGCGGCGAGAAGTGCCGCGCAGCCGGCTCGATCATCCACGGCCCTTGATGCCAGAATTTCTGGAGAAAGCTCAATAATTCTTTTACTTATTGTTACCTGGTCGCCAATTTGAAGGCCCATTGCCTGAACTTCCTCGCGGCTTTCAGCGCCCACATCAACTTCCATCGACTCGAGGACAAAAGGCGGGGCTTCAGCCAGAAGATAACCCTTTCTCGGTCTGATAACCCCATCAACCTTACCCTTTTTTGTCCAGATGGTAACTGGTTCTCCCTCATAATTCCAGAGTAAAAAACCACCAGTTGATCTCAGCTTCAAAGTTCCCCCAGAAGTAATTTCCTGAACGAAAAATCCAAGTTCATCCATATGAGCTACAAAAAGAAGATGACGCTTTTCGGTCCCGATAGAAAAATAAAAATTCCCCATCTCATCCCTCGTTCCTTTTAGGGCTGAGGGAAGCCTGGAGGCAATCATTTCAGCCACCTTGTCTTCTCTGGTTGAAACTCCAGGCAAAAGGAGCATTTCCCGGAGAAGCTTCCACGCTGAAACCTCTTGGGCCATGATTAAACTGCAGCATAAAGTTATCAGAAAAATCATGAGCATAATTTTCTTCTCTCCTGAGCCAGCTTTAATCTTAAACCATAATCTCATTGAGACCTCCTTTCGAGCCAGAAATCGATCAATTTAAGAAGTGAATCAATATCGGCCAGAGAAACGGCCTCAGCCGGCGTGGCCATATCTCTTACCGCAACTCCCAGGATGATGGCTTCACTTCCCTGCCCCTGAAAAGGACGAAGAAGAGAACTTTCCCTGCCAGGAAGAATCTGAAGAGCAATCTTTTCTGTCGAAGCCAGCTTGATAAAAGAATCAGCCAGAGCTGAGGGCTGAGATTCTCCCAGCACGAGGACAGGTCCATACCCGAGTTTTGGTTCTCCGCCCGATTCATCCACTGGCCAGCCGGTCAGGATAATGGTCCTTTCTGGTTCCAAACGATTTTTAAGATTAATCAGCCCAAGAGACTGAGCTCCCTTAGCTCCCCGGGCATTAACTCTGGTCTGAGCTATCCAGGCCAGGCCGAGCCCGCCAGTTTTTTTCGAAGCCTGAATTTTCAAGGCAGTGGAAATTAATAGGGAAGGGAAAAGCTTATCAGCGAGGGCCAGACCACACAGACGTCTAGAACCAAGGAAGGTTAACTTTCTTTCTCTCGTGACGGCATCAAGAATCTCCACTCCTTTGGCCCTGAGTTCGGCTTCACTCCTTACACCTACATCGATAAAAATATCATCCAGCGTAACACCTTTTTCGAGCTGTTCTCTCTTCTCTCTTGTCAGGATATGAACAGCTGGCTGAGCGACGATCCCCTGAACCGGTCCTTTCTTTGTCCAGATAATTACGGCCTGGCCCATGAGATGATTTTCAAAAAGACGGTAAGGAGGGTTTATGGCTCGATCGATCCTAATAAAACCATCAGGCGTAAAGCCACTTACAAAATAACCAATTTCATCAATGGGAGAAGCAAGTAAATAATCAACCTTTTCCCCGGAAAGAGCTATCAGGGAGCCAAGATTATCTGTCTGAGTTAACCACCGAGAATCCAGAAAGAATTTAATTTCATTGATCAGCTGGTGCTCATATCCCGGCGGAGAACCAAGAGGATAAATTTTTTCGAGTATTTTTACCCAGTCCTGAGCCTGGACCAGGCTAGAAAAGCCAGAAAACATAAGAACCACTATGAGGAATCGAATCCAATTCTTTCCTTTCACTTTTTCCTCCTCTGAAATTTTAACTCTTCTGAATTAAAACCTGGCTTAAAACAAAAAACTAAGTTATTCTTTTTTTATCAAGCAGGATTAAACTGGAATCGCCATTTTATCAAATTTTAATTAACTCTCTTCAATCTTTTTTCCCCAAAAGATTCAAATAAATTTAAATTCCGCCAAATCTGATCTTACTTCAGACTTCATTCTCTTCAGATTCAGTTCTTTTTCTTATGTTCTGACTACCGGTATAAGCCTTCATGTACTGGAGGCGGAAATAGCCAGCTGCAGCGCTCTCATCAGGATAGGCCAGACTCAGTTCTTTCCAGGAAAGATCACCGCTGAACTCGTCCAGGCGGCTATAGCCCTGAGCAATCATCCAGCGCTCAATACCTTCGACCAGGGTCCGCAGAGCCGTAAATCCCCTTTCATAGACAAGACGGCAGACCTGAATGGCCCTGGCTCCAGCCAGGAGCAATTTAACTGCGGCCTCGGCTGTCATGACTCCACCAGAAGCGGCCAGATCGCAGTTAACCCTGCCGGCAAGAAGTCCAATCCAGCGAAGAACCTGAGAAAACTGGCCATGGCCACGGAAATAATGGAGCTTTCTTCTGGCCAGATTAATCTCTGTTTCCAGAAACCAGTTAAAGAGGACCAGGGCTTTAGCCCCGGCCTGCTCGAGGCGATAGGCCAGATGAGGCAAGGCCGTAATCTGAAAGGGTAGCTTAACCGCCAGAGGTATAGAAACGGCCTGATGGCAGACAGCCACAGCCTGTTCCATTTTTTTTTCTATTTCCTGGCTGGAAACCTCTTTTTCCAGGGGCATAAAATAAATATTAAGCTCAAGAGCATCAGCTCCTGCGTCGGCCAGCTGGCGAGCAAAAACCGGCCAGACCTCAAGGCTCTGGCAATTGAGGCTGGCAATGATGGGCACAGAAATTTTCTTTTTGGCATCTTCAATGAGGCGGAGCCTTTCCGCCGGAGCATAGGCCAGAAGACCCCGACTCTGAAGATAATCCCGGGCTTCAGGAAAAATCGATTTTTCCATGGAATCAAGGCCTCCTTCAAGCAGAAACTGTTCCTCAAAGATTGATTTTAACACAATGGCCCCAGCTCCGGCCTCTTCAGCCCGAAGAAGATTATCAAGAGAAGCCGAAAGATCAGAACTTCCTAAAATTATGGGATTACGCAATTCAAGGCCCAGATAATGAGTTCTTAAATCAGCCATTTTTTCCCTCCCCTGCAAGAAACTGCCTTTTCATTTCTTCCATTTTCCGGGAATAAAACTCTGCCAGGGAAATCTCGAAAGATCGCCAGCGATAATTTTCAGGATCAGGCCCGCTATATTCAGAGAAGAACCAGCTGATGGTTTTTTCGAGCCAGGAAGCCAGGGGAGTGGAATTAAAGCCCAGTTGCCTTCTGGCTTTGTCCACAGAAAGAACGAAGGCTCTCCGGCTCGAGAAAGGCGAAATCGAAAGGCCACAGGGTAAAGCCTGAAGGAGCTTCGTGGGAATATCAACGATTTCCACCACCCGACCCATTATTTCTGCGGCCATCTCGATAAACCCCCTGAGGCTGATAATCTCCTCCATGGCCAGATTATAGGCCTCACCAAAAGTTTGTGGATTTAACAGATTGCTGGCAATTGTTCTGACGACATCCCCCTGATAAACATGGGTAAAAACGTTAAGTCCGGCATCAGGAAGTAAAATGGGCCCCCCATCTTTCAGCCGAATAAAGTAAGAGTAGGCTCTTAAAGTATAATCTCTTTCGCCGATAATAATGGGCAGGCGAAAAATGGTGGCTGGAAATCCCCTCTCTTCGTAGGCCTGTCTCAAAACAAGCTCACATTCTCTTTTGTCCAGGCCATAAGACCAGAGAGGATCGGATCTGGCTGGCTTTTCCCTTAGTTCCCGATAAAAATCATCTTCCCGCAGCGGACAGGGATAATTGCGAGTAACAATATAAACAGCTCCTGTGCTGATATGGATATAATGACCGGTTCGGCCAGAAAAGATTTCGACTGCCCCTTCGCTTTCCTGGCCATTATAAGCAATAAGATCAATCACGGCATCATATTCGAGGTGGCGAAAAGCTTTTTTCATTTCTTCAGGTCTTGTCCGATCACCCCTTATCCTTTTAACCCTTGAACCAAAATCATCAGGCGTTAATCCGCGATTAAAAAGAGTTACTTCCCGACCCTCCTCCAGAAGTCTGTGAACAAGATGATAGCCCAGAAACCTTGTCCCGCCAATGACTAAAATCTTCATGTCTTAATCGACCACCTTACCTGGATTCAGTATTCCCTTGGGGTCAAAAATTTTCTTGATCTGTCTCATAATGTCGAGCTGAGCTTTCTCAGTGAATTGCAGAAATTCCGCTTTTTTGATAACGCCGATGCCATGTTCTCCGGAAAGGACTCCTCCGCGGCTGAGTCCATCTTCATAAAGCCATTTCTTCACCTTAATGGCCTTTTCTTTCCAGACTGATTCCTCAAGAGGAAGCAGACGATTTCCCTCACGGCTGACCCTGGTGATATGGGTGTGCACATTGCCATCGCCGGCATGACCGAAGGTGGGTAACCAGAGAGAAACTTCAGTTTCAATTTCTTTAACCCGGCGGACATGAGCAGCGATTTCCGATCTGGGCAGGGCAATATCAAGGATTTCAACCGTTACCGGTTTTATCGCTTCATAAATTTTGCTTCTTATTTCCAGGATCTGCTGCTGTCTGGAAGGAGTATCAGCCACAAGAACATCCAGCGCTCCCCGCTCAAGGCAAACTTCGGCCACCTGCCGGGAAAGACAATCTAGTTCTTCTTCGCTTGATGCTTCCAGAATAATCAGCAAATCGGTCTGGCCAATTCGGGAAGGCCATCTCTTTTTGAGATATTCCTCCGTGATGAAGATAACATCCTTTTCCACAAATTCAATGGCCAGAGGAATAATCTTCGCCTGAATAATGGCTGGAACTGTCTCAATCGCCTTGTCGAGGTCGGCGTAGGGAATGACCAGAGAACGGCTGAAGGCAGGAGCTGGCAGAAGCTGAATTATGGCCTTAGTAATTATGCCCAGAGTTCCTTCGGAACCGATAAAAAGATGAAGGAGATTATAGCCACTACTGCTTTTGACAATTTTGCCCCCAGGATGAATTATTTCGCCCGAGGGAAGAACAATTTCCAGACCTCGAACATAATTCCGAATACCTCCATATTTGACGGCCCGGCTGCCACCTGCATTGGTAGAAATTAAGCCCCCTATCTGGGCGCTTTCATCCCCGGGATGGGGCGGAAAGGCCAGGCCAGCCTCCTGAGCTGCCTGAATGAGCTGGCCCAGAGTGACACCAGCTTCCACCGTGGCCATCTGATTGGCCACATCAATTTCGAGGATTCTATTCATTTTTTCCAGGGAAAGCACCAGGCCTCCCCTCAGGGGAATACAGCCACCAGAAAGTCCAGTCCCTCCGCCCCTGGGAGTAATCGCCAGTTCAGTTTCTGAGGCAAATTTCATTAAGGAGGCTATCGCTTCGGTGGAAGTTGGTGTGATCACGGCTTCAGGTAACCTTGTCCACTCACTCTGAGTAGATTCGTCATGACTATAATCGATGATTCTTTCCGGGTCGACCAAAACATTTTCTGATCCTACAATCTCCTTAAGACGTTCAAGATATTCCGGAGTTAATTTCTTTTCTGGTCGAAAATCTGACTTCATATCCTTATCCCTTTCCTTTCTTCATACCATTTTGGAACTTCCTGTCCTTTGAGCCAATTAACGAATGTCCAGCCTCCAGATCAAATGACGACATATATTTTATTTTCATTATACTTTTCATTAACTCAACTTTTGTATTTTATGACTTTTATTATTCATGTTTTTTATTATTATTTTCGCTTATTTAATTTTGTCTTATTAAATTTTTTTCCTCACCATTCTTTATAAAATTTTTCGTTTTCCTTATCTCACTGAACTTTCCTCCTGCTTTCCTCCCCTCCTCTTTTTATCAACTAAATTTTCCTCTCCGGCCTGGCTCAGGTTAATCTAAAATACCCGGGCAAACATCGCCCAGAATTTATTGCCCAGCTCCCAGTATTTCTGGATGGCTGCCCGGGCAAAATCACCTGTATATTTCGTTAAATATGCCCTGGCTCTGGCTGCGGCTTCTACGGGCGTTAAAGTTTTATAAAACTGGACAACCTTTCTTTCTATCTCGGGTAATTCTTCAAAGGCCTTATCCTCGAACTCCCTGATGGCCTCCTCGATAAATTTTCCAGCTTCCCCCCATTTGACTGTAGCCAGGCGGTTGGCTCGTCTGAAGACCCAGGCAGCAGAATCAGTCCGGAATTCATGCTGGGAGCAGATTTCGAAGCCAGGCGGAAGCTCGGTGACACCGGCAAAAATGGGAATGCGGGCACTCTGGCCGGGATTATCAAAGGCAAACCAGCAAATAGCTCCCACCGGATCAGGTAGCCAGCCCCGGCACTGAATAACATGGGCATAGGCACAGGCAGCAATAGCTATCGTCCGCTGATATTCCACTACGCCAGGCTTGAGGGTATTTAAAAGAAGCATCGTATCCCGGGACATCCAGGGATTGGCCACCGGACTTTTAACCATTTCCCCTGTTCTTGGATCTTTGACCAGCAAGTTCCTGGTCATATCAAATTCAGTTCCAGCATAGGTTTCCCGATATAGCTTTAAAATGTCACGAACAGAAACCTTTTTTTCAGGTTTGATGGAAAAAGGCAGGGCTTCATCTTCCAGACTGATTTTTAAAGAGGGCGCTAACGTCTTGAAAATAAAATATTCTCTAATGCCAAAGGGTTTTCGACCACTGTAGGCTTCCCAGAAGCGGAAGGGCTTGCCACTCGTAGGATCATACCAGCCCTTTTCAATGGCCAGAGAAATCACATTTTCGGAAGCCATATAGTTATCAGGATCATTAAGATTAATCTCGCCAATTCGGGGAATATTAGCTGAAACCCCGATATGGTCATCAGGAATACGCACAGCCGCCCAGACTGCTCCTCGCTTTTCAAGACCGGCTCCAAAAATTTCAAAATGCCAGACCTCTTTGGGGTCAGCAATCGTCAGACATTCTCCCATATCTCCATAGCCATAGGTCTTAACCAGCTCCCCGGCCAGCTTAATAGCCTCCCGGGCGGTGCGACATCGCTGGAGCATGATTCTTTCCAGTTCTTCGATCACAAAAAGGCCGTCGGGATTATAGAGCTGACGCCGGCCACCGATAGTTGTCTCACCAATAGCCAGCTGATATTCATTCAGACAAGGATAGGCGGTGTTTAAATAGGCATAGGTTTCCTCAACATCAGGTATTTCGCCCCTGGCCGAAACATTTCTTGAATCCCACGGAGTTTCCGTATGCATGAGGCCTGAGTAGATTTTGGTCGTAGCCCCGGCCGGGTTTTTCTTTCTCGGAACTACATTAAGCCAGTTGCGATAATTGCCATCGCAGGAATGAGCTGTTATGACCGAACCGTCAACCGTGGCCAAACGGCCAGCCATGATACTCGTACAGCCTTTCTCCTCCAGGTCAAAAGAGTTTCCCTCGTTCGGGGTCGAAGCAGGCAAGAAAAAGGCAGTTAAAATTAAAACCCAGAGAAAGCTGAGAACAAAAAATGATTTTTTTACCCTCATTCAAACCTCCTGGTGCTTCAAAGTGAATTAATTATGGAAGGCTCGAGAGGAAGTGTCAACAAAAAAGGCAATTCAGTTTCCTTTCAGAAATTCACATTTCTGAGGCAGTCACTTTCGGGCCAAAACTTTTATCTGGCGCGGATAAAAGAGCATCATCTGGGGCTGGCCACGATAATTTTCGATCAAACCAAAAACAGAAATAACATCACCCGCTCTTATCCTCTCCAATTCTGAAAATAAAGGCCGCCGGTCCCTGGAGATATAAATCTGGAATTGTTTTTTCTGATCATAAATCAGCGTATAGCCCCTCGTGACTCTGACCTCCCCGCAAAAAAAATTTACTGTCTTTAATTCTCCCAGATACTGGCTGGCCTGATAAGACTTAATCGGTTCCGGCCACTCAGTCTGCCACATGCCCTTCTTTTCCTGCCTCGCCTCTTTCTGGGCTTGTTCGAGCCGTACCTTCATGGTCGTACTGAGAGAGGAAGTTTCAAAATATCGAGCCAATCCCTGTCTGATAATCAATTCATTAAAGAGAACATTTTGCCCGATCCAGACATAGGCCAGAAGCCGGCCATAGCGATCCTCTCTTTCTTTTTCATAGGTCAACCTGACCTGTTTTCTTAATAGATAATAAATCGAAAAGCGACGGGCCAGCCTTGCCCAGAAGTCCATTTCTTCCGAAGGGTCACCAATTTCCGGTGAATCGACTCCGAGCAGCCTCAGCCTTCTTTCCTTGTGATTAAAATTTATTCTAAAGGTATCGCCATCATAGACATGAACAATAACGCCAGTTTCTGCCGCTGGCGTATCTTTTTCCGACCAGAAATAAGGGAAAGAACGAACAACACAGGTTAGGAAAATTGTAATTGAAATAAGAATGGCGAAGGCTGAAAGAAATGACTTTACTTTCCAACGAAAGCCAGCTTCTGGCATCTAAAAAAAGCTTAAATTAACTTTATTTACATCCGGCAATTAAATACAGTAACGAACTTCATCTTCAAGCAACCTTTTGACCGCCCCCACTATGTGCCGGCTACTCAGGCCATAAAGGTCAAGAAGCTCCTGGGGTTTGCCTGAACGAGGGACCTCTTTAACTGCCAGATGAATGATTTTTGCCTGACCGGACAGAGCCAGAGCCACTGCCTCGCCAAGGCCACCCCAGGCAAAATGATCTTCTACTACCACTACATTATTTCTTGTCTCGCTCACCTGGGCTTTCAAACCAGCTTCATCTAAAGGCTTGATGGAATAAGCATCGACCACCCTGACATAAATATTTTCTTTTTTCAATTCTTCGTAGGCTTTAAGGGCCTCAAAAACAGTAATGCCGGCCGTAATGACTGTCGCCACATCACGGTCACTTCGCCGCAAAATTTTTGAACCGCCGATGGGAAATTTTTCCCGGGAATTATATATGATGGGTGTAGCCGGTCGGGTTGTTCTGAGATAGGCCATTCCTTTATATCGGGCTATTTCCTCGACACAGGCTTCGGTTGAGGGCGCATCACAGGGGTAAAGAATAACACAACCAGGAATAGGCCTGAACATAGCCAGATCCTCCATACCCATCTGGGATGGACCATCTTCGCCAATACTGACGCCCACATGGGAGCCACAAAACTTAATATTAGACCAGGAGTATCCAGCCATCCGGATCTGGTCATGAGCCCGGGTGAGAAAGGCGGCAAAGGTGGCCACAAAAGGTAAATAGCCCTTGGCAGCCAGACCAATAGCCATGCCAACCATATTCTGTTCAGCAATGTAGGACTGGAAAGAACGTTCTGGAAAAGCCGCAAAAAATTTTTCAGCATAGGTGGAGTTTTTCACATCCCCATCAAGGGCAATCACGCCTTCATGAACCTGCCCTAATGCCAGAAGAGCCTGGCCATAGGCCAGCCTGGTCGCTGTCTTTTCCTGATAATTATTCCTCTTGAAACGAAAGCTCCTTTTAAATGCTGGTGGTTTCAGGGGTTCTCTGGTTTTGACGAGGCTTCTGGCTTCAACTTCAGGCAAAGGACCAAGCTCCTCAAGTGCTTTTTCCAGTTCTTCAGCATTAAGAGGACGGCCATGCCAGCCATTTTTATCTTCAAGAAAGGAGATCCCCTTGCCTTTAATGGTTCTGGCCAGGATAACAGCCGGGCCGGAACTCTTCCTGGCTGTTCTAAGAGCTTCAAGAATCGCTTCAATATCATGGCCATCTATGGAAAGAGCCTGCCAGCCAAAGGCTCGAAACTTCTTTTCATAAGCCTCAAGATCATGGCCATGCATGGTCGCTTCTGACTGGCCCAGACGATTAACATCAACTATAGCCACAAGATTGTCCAGAGACGCCAAGCGAGCGGCATTGGCTGCTTCCCATACAGCTCCTTCCGCACATTCGCCATCACCCAAAAGCACATAAACCCGACCAGGCGAATGACCCATTTTCATCGCCCAGGCCATGCCGACGCCAATAGATAATCCCTGCCCCAGGGAACCGGTAGCAGCTTTTATCCAGGGCAGACGAGGTGTCGGATGTCCCTCCAACTCAGAATTAACCAGACGAAGGGTCTCAAGTTTTTTTAAAGGAATTATACCTGCCTCAGCATAGGCAGCATAAAGGATGGGCGCAGCATGGCCTTTAGAAAGAATCAGTTCATCATTGGCCCAGTCATCGCTATCTTTTGGATTGAAGCGCATTTCATCAAAGAAAAGACAGGCTAAGAGTTCGGCCATGGACAAACATGTCGTGGGATGACCGCTACCTGCTTTCGTTGTCATTTTAAGGCTGTGAATTCGAAGACGGGTGGCTATTCTCGCCAGTTTTTCTATCTTGGTCATAGAGCCTCCTTTAGTTCTTATTTTTTACTGATTTTTTCCTCAAATTTTTCTCTCCTTACCTGAGGCCAATCTCAAATTTAATTTAATTTCAAACAATTTTTATATTTTTTCATTCACCTATTTTAGCCAGCAAACCCTTTCTTCTCACAACTTTAAAAATCTGGTAATAAAGGAGAAAAGAAAAGCCAAGATAAAGGCCATCCAAAATAAAACAGCTCGCCAGATTTCTCCACGAAACCTGACCGTTAAGGACGACCTGTCTCATGCCTTCAAAAACATAGGAGGAGGGGACAAAATAAGCAATCTTCTGCATCCAGCCGGGCAGAACGGAAAGAGGATAAAAAACTGCTGAAACTGGCTGAAAAAGGAAGGCCAGGCCCCAGGCCAGGATTTCAGCCTGTTGGCCAAAGCGAAGGATGAGAGAAAGGGTCAAAAGTCCGATGGACCAGCCCATCATCACCAGGCCAAGGATGAAACCCACAAGAGAAAGGCCGAGTAAAAAGAAATTAAAGGAATAAAGAAGCCAGGCCATAAGAGCCATAATGGTTCCAGCCATTATAATTTTGGCGCAACTGAAAAGCATGAGGGCCAGGATGTATTCGCCGGGCTTAAGGGGGCTGACGAAAAGATTAAGGAGATTCCGGGCCCAGATATCCTCAAGGAAAGAAACCGAAATGCCTTGCTGGGAACGAAAAAGGATATCCCAAAGAATCAGGGCGCCAAGAAGGAACGCCACAAAGTTAGGTAAATCTCTACCAAATTGATTGAGATAAAGGCTGATAAACCCCCAGACCACCAAATCAAGGAAGGGCCAGTAAAAAAGCTCCATAAGCCGGCTAAAGCTTCGTGGATAGAGATAGATATGGCGGAGAAAAAGAGCCCAGATGCGATGGAACCTCATAGGCTGACCTGTTTTTCCCGGGCAATTTTGAGAAAAACTTCTTCGAGATCCTCCCCCTGAAAGCGCGCCACTACCTGTTCAGGTGTTCCGGAAGCAATAATTCTGCCCTGATAAAGGAAAAGGATGCGGTCAGAAATTTGCTCCATTTCCTTCATGTTATGAGAGGTATACAGAATGGCGATTTTCTTTTCCTGTTTAATTTTTTTGAGAAGAGTCCTGGTTTTGTCCGCGATGTCAGGATCGAGACTGGCTGTGGGTTCATCAAGAAAAAGAATCTGGGGGTCATTGATAAATGCCTTGGCCAGATTAACCCTGGTAATCTGCCCTGAAGACAGAGTTCTTACGGGCTCAGAGGCAATCTCTTCAATCTCAAAAAGGGTCAAAACTTCATCAATTTTCTTTTCTCTCTCTTTGACCCCGTAAAGCCAGGCAAAAATCCTCAAACTTTCCCTCACCGTTAAGGAATAAGGAAGAGAGACGTAGCTCGAAGAAAAATTAACCTTCTGCAATATTTCTGATCGATGACGTTCAAAATTCAGACCGAAAATTCTGATCTCGCCTGAAGCCGGCGAAGTTAAGCCAAGCAAAATATGAAGAATAGTTGTTTTGCCAGCTCCATTGGGACCGAGAAGGCCGACAATTTCTCCCGGAAATATAGAAAAAGAAACGTTATCCACAACTTTAGTTGAACCAAATATCTTGGTCAGATGAAGGACTTCAACGACAGGCGCCAGCATAGAGACTAAAGATAGCTAAATGTGGCCTGAATTTCAATTTAAATTGCAAGCTTCACTCTTGCTCTTTATTTTCTTTTGCGATAATTTTACTTTCCATTTATTCAATTTATTCAATACTCGCTCAGGAGATGAGACCATGAAAGGAGAAAGATATAGCCTGGGACTTGATTTTGGGACCAATTCCGTTAGAGCCCTGTTCATTGATCTGGCCTCTGGTGATGAGATAGCTACGGCTGTTGAAGCCTATGAAAGTGGCGAACAGGGTATAATTCTGGACCCTTCTGACCCCAACCTGGCCCGGCAGAACCCGGCCGATTATCTGAAGAGCCTCGAAGCAGTCATCTACTCTCTTCTTCAGGAAGCCAAAAAAAATAGGCCTGACCTTGATATCGGGCAAATTATTGGCATCGGCATTGACACCACCGGTTCCACCCCTTTGCCTGTTGATAGCCAGGGTGTACCCCTTGCTTTTTATGAAGAATTCAAAAACAACCCCAACGCCCAAGCTTGGCTCTGGAAAGATCATACCTCGACAGCTGAAGCTGAGGAGATTACCCAATTGGCCGCCAAAGAACATCCTGAATATCTGGCCAAAATTGGTGGCCGCTACTCTTCTGAGTGGTTTTTTAGCAAAATTCTTCATTGTCTTCGGGTCGACCCTGTTGTTTTTAAAGCAGCTTCGAGCTGGGTGGAATGCTGTGATTTCATCCCGGCTGTCCTGACTGGTAACACTAACCCCTTTGAACTCAAAAGGAGTCGCTGTGCAGCCGGACACAAGGCCATGTTCAATGACCAATGGGGAGGTCTGCCCGCCAAGGAATTTCTCAGCCGTCTAGCTCCAGAGCTCGGTGAATTAAGGGACAGGCTTTATGCTGTAACATATACATCCGATATCCCAGCTGGATATCTGTGCCCGGAATGGGCCAGAAAGCTTGGCCTTCCGGTGGGCATTCCTGTAGCTGTAGGTGCCTTTGATGCCCATTTAGGGGCAGTGGGCTCAGGTGTTGCTCCAGGAAAGTTGATCAAAATTATCGGTACTTCTACCTGTGACATTACTGTCTGGCCCCTTGATCTTCCTCTGGCCAATATACCTGGCCTCTGTGGAATTGTCGCTGGTTCGGTTTTACCCCGTTATTATGGCCTGGAAGCCGGGCAATCAGCCGTTGGCGATATTTTTAACTGGTTCGTTTCCTATATCCAGCCTGGTGGCGAAAGGCTTGGCTCTCATGAAGCTCTGACCGAAGGGGCCAGCCGGCTTCGTCCAGGCCAGTCGGGTCTTCTGGCCCTCGACTGGAATAATGGTAATCGAACCATCCTGGTGGATCAGCGCCTGACAGGTTTACTTATCGGGCAGACCCTTCAGACCAGACCGGAAGAAATCTATCGAGCCCTTATTGAAGCCACGGCCTTTGGAGCCCTGACTATCATCAACCGTTTTGAGGAATATGGTGTTAAAATCGATGAGGTTATAACCTGTGGTGGTATTGCCGAGAAAAATCCTCTTTTGCTTCAAATTTATGCTGATGTCCTCGGGCGGGAAATAAAGATTGCCCGTTCAGCTCAAACTTGCGCCCTGGGCGCGGCCATTGCCGGGGCTGTGGCTGCGGGTGAGGAGAGAGGCGGATTTAAAGATTTTGAGTCGGCTCAGGCTAAAATCTGTGCTAACAAATCTCAGACTTACAAACCTGACCCGGAAAATCATAAAATTTACCTGGAACTTTATCGATTGTATAAGGAACTTCATGATGCCTTTGGCACATCAGCATGGCGGGGTTCCCTCTTTCATGTCATGAAGGATCTCATCGCTATAGCCGAAAAACAGAGGAAAAACCAATGAAATTAAGAGAGCTTCGAGAAAAAGTCTGGAGAGCTAATCTAAAGCTCTTTGAATATCGTCTGGCCATCCTTACCTGGGGAAATGTAAGCGGTCTGGCCAGAGAAGAGGGACTTGTGGCCATAAAACCAAGCGGTGTGCCTTACCCTGAGCTAAAAGTAGAAGATATGGTTATTGTTGACCTGGATGGTCAGATTGTCGAGGGCCATCTCCAACCTTCTTCAGATACCCCCACCCATCTTGAAATCTACCGGTCCTTTCCCGAAATCGGCGGTCTCTGTCATACCCATAGCCCCTATGCCACCATGTTTGCCCAGGCAGAGCTTGAAATTCCCTGCCTCGGCACAACCCATGCTGATTATTTTTTTGGACCTGTCCCCCTTACCCGCCATCTTACTCCTGAGGAAATTGCTGAAAATTATGAAAAAAATACAGGCAAAGTCATTGTGGAGAAATTGAAAGGAAAAGAAGTTATGGCCTGTCCGGCCATTCTCTTACCCGGCCACGGTGTTTTCACCTGGGGTGAGTCACCACTTAAGGCGGTAGAAAATGCCCTTGCCGTGGAAGAAGTAGCCAGAATGGCTCTGGGGACTCTCCTTCTTTCTCCAGGGAAAGAACCGCTGGCCCGGGAATTATCATTAAAACATTATTACCGCCGGCATGGCCCGAAAGCCTATTATGGACAAAAAAAAGGAGATGGCTATGAATAATTTGCCCTTAATCAAATTAGGCCTGGTCGCTACCAGCCGCGATTGTTTTCCTCGCGAGCTGGCTCAAAAAAGGCGGCACAATTTAATCAAAGAATGTCGCCGGCAGAAAATTTCCATTCACGAAATTTCGACTATTATTGAAAATGAAAATCATGTCGTCTCAGCTTTAAAAGAAATCGAACGCGCCCGAATCAATGCCCTGGTAATTTTTCTGGGTAATTTCGGTCCTGAAGGCCCGGAAACCCTGCTGGCTCAAAACTTTAACGGTCCGGTAATGATGGTGGCAGCGGCTGAAGAATCGTCCCGGGATCTCATTCATGGTCGGGGGGACGCCTACTGTGGCCTCCTCAGTGCCTGTTACAATCTGGGCTTGAGACGAACAAGAGTTTATTTACCTGAATATCCAGTTGGCGAGGCGGCTGAAGTCGCTGGTCAGATCCGAGATTTTCTGCCAATTGCCCGGGTCATTCTAGGTATTAGAAATTTAAAGATAATCGCTTTTGGCCCCAGGCCTCAGGATTTCTTAACCTGCCATGCTCCTTTGCAGCCTCTCTATGACCTTGGAGTTGAGGTCATGGAAAATTCTGAACTCGACCTTTATGATGTCTTTAATAAGGCCAAAAATGATCCGGGCATCAAAGAAGTAATGGAGGACATGCGGGCTGAGCTGAAAGGAACCAGACCTGATCCTGATTTGCTTAAAAAAATGGCTCAGTATGAGGTTGCTCTTCGCCAGTTCATTGAGAAAAACCGGGGTTCTTCCCAGTATGTGGCTCTGGCCAACAAATGCTGGCCAGCCTTTGAGCATTATTTTGGTTTTGTCCCCTGCTATGTTAATTCCAGATTGGCTTCTCAAGGAATTCCGGTAGCTTGCGAGGTAGATATTTATGGAGCCCTGAGCGAATACATGGCTGCCTGCGCTTCTGACCTTCCCGTCACTCTCCTTGATCTCAATAATACAGTGCCCCGAGATATGTTTGAACTGGAAAAGGAGAAAATAGGCGATTATAAAATCAGCGATCTTTTTATGGGATTTCACTGCGGAAATACTCCATCCTGTTGTCTTCTGGGGGGTGAATTGCGTTATCAATTAATTATGAACCGGCTGCTTGAAGCCGGCGAGGAACCAGATATCACCCGGGGCACCCTAGAAGGCCGGATTAAGCCCGGCCCGATTACTCTTTTCAGACTCCAGGCCACACCTGAAACCTGGCTTCAGGCTTATATAGCTCAGGGCGAGGTTCTGGATATTGATCCCGGTACTTTTGGGGGAGTAGGTGTTTTCGCTGTCAGGGAAATGGCGCGCTTCTATCGCTATGTGCTGCTCGAAAAGCAGTTCCCCCATCATACTGCCGTGGCCTTTGCTCATGTGGGTCGATCTCTTTTTTCCAGCCTGAGGGTCCTCGGAATTGATGACATCAGCTTCAATCAACCAGCCGGCCTGCTCTATCCAGGCGAAAATCCTTTTTGCGGCTATCTCGTCTAATTGAATTCTGGGTAAAAAATGTTTTTAAAATAAAAATTCAAAGTTTTATTCTTTTAAAATGAACTTTCTCAGGACCAGAAAACTTGCCGGTTATGTTGAGGGCTGGGTATCAATTATCATTAATTCCCTGCTTTTTCTGGCCAAGCTCCTGGTTGGCCGCAGTCTGGGCTCTGTGGCCATTATCGCTGATGCCTGGCATACTCTTTCTGATTCTTTAACTTCAATCCTGGTTGTCATAAGCTTCGGACTTTCAGCCCGGCCAGCCGACGACCGGCACCATTTCGGCCATGGTCGATTTGAAGCCATTGGAGCTGTTATTATTGGCACCCTGCTGGCCATTGTCGCGATCAATTTTTTCCGCGAATCCACGCACCGCCTGGTTCACCATCAGGGAGTTACCTATTCCACTTTTGCCATCTACCTTTTTATGATTTCAGCTTTTCTCAAAGAAGGCCTGGCCCTCTTTTCTTTCTGGCTTGGCCGAAAAATCAATTCCGCTTCCCTGGCCGCTGATGCCTGGCATCATCGAAGCGATGCCATCGCTTCAGCGTTAATTGTCCTCGGGGCTCTGGTCAGTAAAAAATACTGGTGGGTGGATGGCGTTCTTGGTCTCGGGGTCAGTGCTTTCATTCTTTTCGTTGTGGCCAGTATCCTGAGAAAATCAATTAGTTACCTTTTAGGCGAGTCACCTTCGGTTCATCTCGAAAATCAGGTCAGGGAAACAATTCTTAAGACTGACCATCGCCTGAATTCAGTCCATCATCTTCATCTTCATGAATATGGCGAGCATAAAGAAATAACTGTCCATGTTCGCCTTCCGGCTGAGATGAAGCTTGATGAAGCCCACGAAATTGCCACCAGAATCGAGAAGGTTCTCAGAGAAAAACTTAAACTTGAAGCCACCATCCATCTTGAACCTTCCTTGACTGAAATACAAACTGAAGAGAAATTGGATTGAAATGAATTAAATTGAATCGGATGGATTTGAATTAAAATGAAGTGAGATGAAAAGATGAAAGGAAAAAATATAAGAAAACTTGAATAAACAAATGACAAAAAAATTAAAGAAATAAAAAATGGTACTCATTGGCTAAAGAAGGGGTGGTTCTTTGGGCAAGGTGCCACGATAAAGGCTTAAGGCATAATGGTCTGTCATGCCAGCAATAAAATCAGCCACTCTCCTTTCAAGAGGATCCTTTTCTGGATAGGGCTTAACATAGGGCTCTGGATTTTTCATGACCATCTCAAAAAGCTCTATTAAAATTTTCTTAGCCTTTTCTATTTCTCCTCGGACATAGGGGCTTGTATAAACCCGATCATAAAGAAAATCCCTCAATCTAATAACAGCTTCAGTCATTTCTTCACTCATGGCGATTGTTTCGAGATCACAGGCCAGAGATTCTCTGACTACATCCATGACCATTCGATCAATCCTGGTAGCTGGCCATGGCCCCAGAAATTTAACCAGGTCTGCCGGAATATCCTTTTCCTTGATCACCCCTGCCCTGAGAGCATCATCAAGATCATGATTAACGTAGGCGATTATATCGCTTACCCGGACAACCTGTCCTTCCAGCGTCACCGGCATATCAGAGCGGCGTCGGGAAAGAATTTCTCCTCTCCCCTTCGAATGTTTGAGGATGCCATCTCTTACCTCAAAAGTAAGATTTAATCCCTTCCCATCATATTCGAGCTTATCGACAACTCTCAGACTCTGTTCATAATGGGTAAAACCGCCTTTCAACAGACTGGCTAAAGTCTCTTCGCCCGCATGACCGAAAGGCGTATGGCCAAGGTCATGTCCCAGGGCAATGGCTTCGGTCAGATCCTCATTAAGTCTAAGGGCCCGGGAAATGGTACGAGCAATTTGAGAGACCTCCAGGGTATGGGTGAGACGCGTGCGGTAATGATCGCCAAAGGGAGCCAGAAATACCTGGGTCTTGTGTTTTAAGCGCCGAAATGATTTGCAATGAATGATGCGATCCCGGTCCCGTTGGAAGGCGGTTCGCAGGGGATGGGATTCTTCAGACTTAAGCCGACCGCGGCTCGATGAACTCAAACACGCACGGGGATGCAGGATCTGTCGTTCTATCTCTTCCAATTTTTCACGAATATGAAGTTCTGGTCTTTCAGGCATCGTTCCCGCATTCAGTTTAAAGGCCAGAGTTCATTTTTCTGGGCTTTTTCTATGAGAAGTCGCGGCACCGGGAAATTGATTTCCCGGCGATGGGAAAGCTCCATTCTTTCCGTCACAAGCCGGAGCGAAGCTTCAAGGCCCAGCCGGTTCATCAAACCGAAGGGACCTTCAGACCAGCCAAAGGCCAGCTGACAAAGGCGATCACAGGCTGGTGGATCAATCAAACCCGCTTCGACCACCTCAGCCGAGGTCATAAAAGCTACAGCCTGAAAACGTTGCCTGGCTAAATCAAGAATAAGGGGTTCCAGAGACGAGTCATATTTCTTTGACTCCTTTGGACCCATTAAAAAAGCCTGGAGGCCATCCATCCCTTCCCTTTCCAGAAGCTCCTTAAGCCGTGCAGGCAACTGGAAAAAATTATCATAGGTTTTCAGGATAGGATCTGAAGGATATGACGCGTGCGACAGGGAAGTGGCAACGGCCAGGGCCATTGACCCTCCAATTAAGGACAAAAGAGAAATAAAGCCAGAGGAGGAGCCAAATGCCAGGCGGCTAGCCTCATCAATGACAGAGGCTTCATAACCTTCGTCAACAAGTCTGAGAGCTTCAAGGATAAGACTCATAAGGATAATATTGGCCACCCCGCCTCGCCTGTATCTTTTTAAAATAATGACTTCCCGGCGCGCCTGGCTTAAAATATCAACAGTCATATCCATAATCTGGGCTGAAGTTGAAGTCAGGCGTCCAATTTCCACGGTTCTGTTTTTCTGAGCCGGATAAAAAAAATGGGTCCAGATAAATCTTTCTGGCCTGGTCAATTTTGAACTTAGTAATTCAGCATCAAGAGAAGAGGTCAATGTCGCTAAAATGACGGATGGAGGAAGCCAGGAATCCAGGTGAGCCAGGAACTGGCTTTTGGCCAGAAAATCTTCATCAATGGCCTCAATCGCCATTTTAAGCGCTTCTATTTCCCTGGCTTCAGGATCACCTCTTCTGATTAAAATCCTTTCTTTGATTTTTCCAGCCTCCTTTTCCGTAAAAACTCCCTTCTCAACTCCCTCTTTTAAGCTCTGATCAATTTGACCCATTCCCTTCTCGAGCGAGGTCTCGCTTCGGCCAACCAGAATCACAGGAAAACCATTCTGGGCAAAGGCCAGAGCTACGCCTGTGCCCATCTTTCCCGGCCCAGCCACCAGAATTTGAGCCGACTTTGGGTTTAAATAATTAATTCCGCCTTCTCCTTTTTCCGAACTGCTCACTTTTCCTCCATATCTTAAATTAGCTTTAATTTCCTGTTTTGAAATCAGATTTTTTTCCCCTGAATTTTAGCATGCTGGCCAGGAAAGATAAACAAAAATCATCGACTTAATTCAGATTAACCACCTCCCTGTTTAGATAGATTTTTTCCCGAAGAAAGAAAAATGTCTCCCCCTTTTCTTGAAAAGTCACCAGAGTTACCTGAAATCGGAATGATAAGCCGAGATAATCTTACTTGAATTTTGTTTAAGGATAACATATTTATTAAGCGTGACTTCAATCAAAGAGAACGTTCGGGCTCTTCTGGCCGAATTACCTCCTGGAGTTGAACTTGAAGCAGCGGCCAAGGGTCAACCTCCGGAAAAAATTAAGGAAGCTATTGAAGCCGGCGTAAAAATTATTGGCGAAAATTATGTTCAGGAAGCCTTAGAGGCCCAAAAAGCTATTGGCCGCTCTGTTCGCTGGCATTTTATCGGCCACTTACAAAAAAACAAGGTGAAAAAGGCAGTTGAGATTTTTGATCTGATTGAAACTGTCGATTCCCTTGAGCTTGCCCTGGAGATTGAAAAAAGAGCGGCTGCGGCCGGTAAAGTTATGCCTGTCTTAATTGAGGTTAATTCTGGCCGCGAACCCCAGAAATTCGGCGTCTGGCCTGAAAAAGTTATCGACCTTGCCTGCGAAATTATTAATCTACCTCATCTTCGTTTTATGGGACTTATGACCATGGGTCCTTTTACCGGCGATCCAGAAGAAGCCAGACCCTGCTTTCGTGAGACCCGACTTCTCTTTGAAGAATTAAAAAAAATGAATCTGCCTAACTGTGAATTGCGCTATCTGTCCATGGGCATGACCGATTCCTATCGGGTGGCCATCGAGGAGGGAGCTAATTTGATTCGAATCGGAACAAAAATTTTCGGCCCAAGAGAATAATAAAAAAGGCCTGGAGATAAAAATTAAAATTGAGGCTAAAATAAAGTAAAAAAGAAGAAAAGTAAAAAAGAAGCTAATAATTTGCGTGGAGACATTTTTTAAAAGGAGGTTGCCGTGAAAATTTCAAGGCAAGAATTCTTAAAAGCTCTAGGGCTGGGAACAGCCGTTCTAGGTATTACGCCCTTTTCTTCCCTTTCTTCTTATGTTGGAACTGACTCTTCTCGGGAAGAAACAGGCCAGGCAGAAGCCAGCAAAAAGAGCTCTGGCCGGATGAAAATTAAAGATATTGAAATTTATTACTTTGATATTCCCCTGACCCAGCCTTTTAGAATCGCCATCGGCACTGTAACCGCGGCCAGTGATGTTCTCGTAAGAATAATTACAGACTCTGGACTCGTCGGCCTCGGAGAAGCCTCGCCCTTCCTTCCTATTACCGGAGAAACTCAGGAAACCAATGTCACTGCGGCCCGCCACATCAGAGATATGCTCATGGGTAAAGATCCTCTGGCTATCGAAAGTCATCTCCGGGAAATGAAGCCCTTCATGCATACCAATCCAAGCATTGTCGCTGCCTTTGATATGGCCTTCCATGATCTTCTGGGCAAGGCTGCAGGCTTACCCCTGTTCCGTCTTTTCGGCGGTGAAAGAACCGAGCTTGAAACTGATATTACCGTGGATCTCGATGAGCCTCAAGTTATGGCTAAACGGGCAAAGGAATTTGTGGAACGGGGCTTCAGAACAATTAAAGTCAAGGTTGGTCAGTCGCCTCAGCTTGATGAGGCCCGGATAAAAGCTATCCGCGAAAGCATTGGCGAAGGGCCAGGCATCAGGATTGATGCCAACCAGGGCTGGACAGTACCCCAGGCCATTGAAGCCCTAAGACGTCTGGAAAAATATCGAATTGAGTTCTGCGAACAGCCGGTGGCCGCAGGCGATGTTGATGGCCTCAGGCTTGTTCGCGAAGAAAGTCCTATACCTATCATGGCTGATGAGTCTCTGTTTCTCCCCACTGATGCTATTAAACTTATTAAAGCCGGAGCCTGCGATTATTTTAACATTAAAGTAATGAAAGCAGCTGGTCTGGCCAATTCCATTCGCATCGCCCATATTGCTGAAGCCGCCAATATAAGATGCATGCTAGGTTGCATGGTGGAAAGCCGGCTGGCGCTCACAGCTGCTGCTCATGTTATGGCGGCCAGGGAAAATATTGTTTTTGCTGACCTTGATGGCTTCACCTCTCATACAGTTGACCCCATTATTGGCGGCATGAAGCTTAATGGCGGCAAAATCACTCTGCCTGAAACGCCGGGCCTTGGCTGTGATGTCGATCCTGCTTTCCTGAAAAAACTCCGCCGAGTTTAGTCGGAATTAAATTCTTTTATTTTAATTAATTAAAAGAGGCGAAATAGAGTTTATTTTTTAAAGAAACATAATCAGTTTCTTCCTCGTCTTGCGAGGAGAAATCTGGAAAACCAAAGAAAGCCGAAAGTCCAGAAGGGTCCTTTATTAATTTTTAAAAAACTTCATTCTATCGCTCTCTTATTTATAATAATTTAGCCAAAACCATGGAAAGGAGGCTCTCGGGAACTTAATCCATTCTGAGGTGCCAGAAAATCTTTTTTACTGGCAACAAATCCGGATGAAATATCTTTTTTAAAAAATCATAAAAAAGAGGTGAAAATGGAACGAAGAGAGTTTATTGGAAAGTCAGGGCTGGCTTTTTTTCTTTTTAATCAGATTCTGGCTGAAGCTTCGAGACCTGATTTTTACCTCTCGATTCCTTCGGACCAGTATGGTAATATCTGGGTGATGGAAACGCCGCCCGGCGCTGAAGTTATCATTAGTGGTCGCCGCTGTGTTTATTTTGGTGGCACAGGTTATTTCGGGCTGCAGGGTCATCCTGAGGTTATCGAAGCTGGAATTAAAGCCTTCCGCCAGTATGGCCTCCATATAGCTACCTCACGAACCGGTTTTGGTCATAATCCAGTTCTCCTTGAAGTTGAAAGAAAAATTGCTGATTTCTTTGGCACAGAAGAGGCCGTCTATCTTCCTTCAGGCTATCTTTCTAATTTAATTCTCGTCCAAGGATTGAGCCATCTTTATGAAAAAATTTTTATGGATGAAACGGCTCACTTCAGCATCCGGGATGCTGTTTATTCAACTCAAAAACCGGTCTTTGTTTTCCGCCATCGGGATCCTGAAGACCTGAGGGCTAGAATCAGGACGGAGTTAAAAGCCGGGGAAAGACCCATGGTCATCAGTGACGGTCTCTTTCCTACCTTCGGGGTCTTTGCTCCCGTGAGAGAATATGCCCAACTGGTAGAAGAATACGATGGTCTTCTCTGTCTTGATGATGCCCATGCGGTGGGCATTCTCGGCTCAAAGGGTCGAGGAACCTATGATTATTTTGGTCTTCAGGGCCGGCGCCTCTTTATGGGCGCCACCCTCTCCAAGGCCTTTGGCGGCTACGGCGGCTTTGTTCCTGGAAACCGGGAATTTCTGGAAAAAGTTCGCACCTCAGTTGGTGTCTATAGCGGCGCGACACCCGTCCCAACTCCTGTCGCTGCCGCTACCAGCAAGGCCATTGAACTTGTGGCGAAGCACCCGGAATGGCGGGAAAAATTGCGCTGGAATGTTTCTTATCTTAAATCAGGTTTGCGACGCCTTGGCCTGGCGGTGGATGATTCACCTGTCCCCATTGCCGCCTGGACCATGAAGACGACTGAGGAAATGAAAAAAATTCAACAGGAGCTTTTTCATCGAGGCATTGCCATTGCCTACCTTAAGTATATTGGAGCACCTGCTGGCGGCGTCCTGAGGGTTTCTATTTTCTCCACCCACACTCGGGAGCATTTAGATCAATTGCTGACAGAGCTTAAAAAGCTTTTATAATTTCTAATCTTATAATCTCTCGTTAGCTCAGTCTGTGTTCAGATTAAAAAGATTCTGATGAGCCTTCGTCAACTGAGCTCTCCTCACCTTCCTTTCCCTTTTCCTTAGCTTTTTCCGCTTCTTCCACTGCCTGATCAATTTCTGATTCAAAATCTTCACCCAGATCCTCTCCGAGTTCCCGGCCCATTTTCTTCATCCAGCGGGCCACACTCCTGGGATCATTCTCGTCAAGATCAGCGAATTTGGAGGGATCGGCCAGGCTTTCCAGCCTGCTTTCTTCTGACCGGAAAACAGCTACCCTGGAAACGAGGCGAATCATCCGGAGACTGCCACAGCGAGAGCAGATAGGGTCGAACTTCTGGGAGATAGATAGGGTAAGAAAAGAAGATAAGTGGCCACAATCCTGGCAGCGATATTCATAGATAGGCATGGCTCCCTCCTTTCAAATAAGACTACCTTCAAGCCATCCCAATTTAATCAATTCAATGCGCGAAGGGTCAGCCACTCCCAGACGGTGTCTCGTTTCTGCATAGAGAATATGATGGGCGGGAGGCTGCAACGGGCGATCTTCACCAAAAAATTCTCTCCGCCTGGCCTGGAGAATTAAAACCCCGATAGAATCAACGGCCACAGGATCCTGGCTCACCAGAATCCCCTTATATGGCCAGATGTATCGCTCGCTGAAATGATGGGGACCCACGCCGTGAAAAAGAGGCGTGAGCATCAATAAAATATTCAATCTTACCTTGCCCTTAATCAGGGGATTGTTCCAGAGTAAAGCCAGGTCAGCACAGGTATCAGGATGATAGGCTGATGGGTCAGGAGCAAAGGTAATAAGATTCTTAATACAGCCACCCATACCGGACCAGTGGTGAGTTCGAGCTGGCCGCACATTAATCAGGGCTGTGGCCTGCCGGAATATCCTGTTCCTCAGGACTCCCCGATCATCAATGCCAATATTATTTTCGGCCACACCGCATTCCATGACCCGGCTTTTAATAACTTCTTCCACTTCTTTTCCTGTGGGCAGATAGCTCCAGACATTGCTCTTTATGCCCACAATATCATCAGGCCTGATTATCTTTCCCCAGGCCTCGCGAGGATTCCGGGCTTGAAAAAGAACCGTTAAAGCCTCATCCAGCATTGCGGCGAAAATCTCTTTATTAACCTTTCTTTGCTCATCAATTACCCCCGGATGACGGATAAGAACAACCCGGGCCTTTGGTCGTGAAGTTTTAGCCTGGGTCAAAAAGGGAAATGAATTTAAAGCCAGGGGACCTAACATAGCCAGGCGAAGGAAATCACGCCTTGAAAGCCCCTTCTCGCCCATTTACTTGCCTCCAATCATTTTGACCATAATTTTATCATTAGATCCAGGCAAAACGGAAATCGAAAAAATCAAAATTAAACTTAAATAATCAGAAAATAATTTCCCTGAAGTCAAGTCCTTTTTTAATTCAGATGATTTTTCATTTTCTATTTTAGTGATCTTTCGTTTTATGTTTATTTTACATCTTATTTTCATTTTAATTTTATGGCACCTTATTCTGGTCTTATATGAATCTTAATTACTAATTTCTTTTTTATTTTTTCTTATTCAACTTTTCTAATACCTGGCTAATCAGGGTTTCAATTTCTTCAGCCGATTCAGCCCCAAAAATGACAACCCCCAGATTCCCCTGAGCTCTGGCTCCATCCCAGAACCCACTTTCTGTCCTGGCAAGTCCGCTTTCATCAGCTTCGGGCAGATAATTTTTCAGAAATTTTTTTATGGCTTGCTGAGCCCTGGTTTCCTCTGGGTAACGAATTATTAAAAGATATATTTTTTCCCCGGGCTTTTTCCATTTCCAGGCCAGAATGGCTTCAGTCGTTTGATCCAGTTCCAGCCAGTTTTCAGAACTCACAAAAAAATGGTAATTAAGAATGGGCAGAGAATGAAAATAATGAGCCTGATTCTTATCCCAGCCATCAGGTAAATAATCAAGAATTAAAGGTCGAGACCCTTCGCCAGGAATAGCCTGAGCAATTTTTTCGCCCAGGGCCAGAATGGCCCTCTTTATCTCATCAGTTTCTTTTTCTGAGTAAATAGAAACATAAAATTTATCCTTCCAGAAGGCAAGCCACCCACCTTTGTATAAGCCATCCTGACCAAGCAGCACTCGCTCGCCTTCAAGCTCATGGGTGAAAACTCCAAAGGCATCCTCACTTTGACCCATGTCAAAGAGGTCAACAGTTATGGCCGGCTGATTCTCCTTTTCATAGTGACGAACGAGAAGCCAGCGAAAATTAAAGGCCCGGTAAACCTCTCCAGCCCCGTTGATATAACTAAAAATTGTCTCCGGATCGTAAATAGCATCTTCTCGAGTGGCCCGCCAGCCCTCAATTTCAGGTGGCAAAAAAGAAGCCAGAAATTTGATGACTTCTTCCCGGTTTTCCTGCCTTTCTCCTTTCAATTTTGAACTCAACGCTTCCTCCCCTGACAGAAAGTTTAAAATCTGAAGGAGGGAAAAAATTAAAAAAAAGCCTGAAATTTTTCTCATCTTCCTGTAGCCTCAAGCAAAAAGAAATAGGCTCTATCTGAGAATTTTAACTCAATTAAAATCGTCTCTCTGGCCATCAAAATTTCACCTTCTTCTCATCTGAGTTTCTCTGGCCATCACAACCCATTCTTCTTTTATTTTATTTTCTCTGGCCTATCTTTTCCTTTATTTTAATCTCGTTTTGACCTTAAATCCACAGGTTAATATTAATCAAAATATATTTTCTCTTTTATTTCCGCTTTTTTGGTTCTACCGTTTTTAATTTCCTTCCTCTGAGCCGGGTTCAAATAATCGTTTATTAAATTTATTTTATAATTTCAATAGCCGCTACCTGCTCGTTTATAGAGCGAATAATAGCTGGATCGAACTTAGGTTGACGCTCAAAATTGCAGAGTCCATTGACTTCCTGCTCGATATCATAAAGCTGGGTGTAACAAAAACCAGCTATCGCTCGGTTCTGGAGCAAAGTTTGAGTCAGCAGGCGATAGCGCTCAAGGAACTCTTCGGCCGAATTTGGTCTGGCGCCGTAGCCCCAGGCCTTTTCATCTTTCTGGCCAGGGTTCCACCAGATCCCGCCATATTCGCTCACAAAATAGGGCTGACCCCGGTAAGGCAGATGTCTTTTGAGCTCGCCATTGACAAAAACACGAGGTGGAGTTTCCAGGAGCCCGGCAAAGGCCTCAGAGAAGGTTTGAATATTCTGGTCATAATTGTGGGCATCAAAGACATCCGTTGGGGCCAGATGATAACCACCGGAAGCATCAATGACCAGTCTGGTCGGGTCAAGCTCTTTGGTTAAATGGAAAATCTCCTCAATAAAACCAGGATAGATTGTCTCCCAGCGTTCATTGAAAGGACACCAGCCAATGATAGCCGGATGATTAAAATCCCGGTCCAGCACTTCCCTCCACTGCTTCTGGAAAGCCAGAAAGTTTTCACCCCGACTGAGATCCAGGCCCCAATCGGGAAATTCTCCCCAAACAAGAAAACCCAGTTTATCCGCCCAGTAAAGATAGCGGCGCTCAAAGACCTTCTGGTGAAGGCGGGCTCCATTGAAGCCAAAACTCTGGGCGAGCTCAATATCCCGGCGGAGAGCCTCGTCGCTCGGCGCGGTATAAATTCCATCTGGATAAAAGCCCTGATCGAGAACCTGGCGAAGAAATACAGGCTGGCCGTTAAGAAAAATGCGGTTTCCTCTGACTTCTATTGTTCTGAAACCAAAATAGCTCTTGACCCGATCAATCTCCTCTTTCCCCCTGAAATAGGTTATCTCAGCCTCATAAAGATTGGGCTCTTTAATTCCCCAGAGTTTTACTCCGGCTATTTTAACCGGAATGTAAGTAATCTTTTCTGCCGGGACGGAAGCCCGGAAGGCCTCTTTCCCCTGAAAGTTGAGACGAAGCATAAGCTGACCCTTTTCCGGCACCTGATTAAAATGGACAAAAAGAGCGGCTTCGTCCCTCTCCTTTTGAGGATAAAAACGAAGTTTTTCCACAAAGATTTCCGGGACAGCCTCAAGCCAGACTGTTTGCCAGATGCCTGTTGTCCGTCGATATAAACAGCTATAGGATTCAAGCCGATGGGATTGCTTACCCGTTGCCTGGCGGCCGCTTCGGACATCGTCGCGGGCCCGGACGATAATCACGTTTTCTTTGGGCTTGAGATAATCGGTAATATCGAAGGAAAAAGGAGTATAGCCCCCTTCATGGGTTCCCACTTTCTGACCATTTATCCAGACTGTGGTTTCATAATCGCAGGCTTCAAAATGAAGGAGAACCCTTTTTCCGGCCCAGTTTTCGGGCACGGTAAAGGCACGTTTATACCAGACAGCAGGCATAAAATCGAGAAAGCCAACTCCAGAAAGCTCGCTTTCAGGCGCAAATGGGACCAGAATGATCCGGTCATAGCCTTTTCCCTGAGGCCTGCCAGCTTCTTCGCCTGAATCAGAAAAATCAAAGGCAAATTCCCAGTAACCATTAAGGTTCATCCAGGGTTCCCGGTAAAGCTCCGGCCGAGGATATTCAGGCCGCGGAATATTTTCATTTATGGGCTGAGCTGGCTTAAACCGGAAGGCAACAGACTTTCTTTCCGGCCAGGTTCTGAGACCGATCAGGAATAAAAAACATAAAGACAAAATTAAAAAAGACAGAATTCTTTTATTTGAACTGTCTTTCATTGAATTTCTCCTCTCCTGATTTTTTTTTAATTATATTTTAATCCCGGCCCAGAAAACAAATCTTCCCGGCAAGATAATCAGGACTGATCTCAATTTTCTTTTTCTTTATTTTTCTTTTTTTCCATCATAAAATCTTCCTACCATCAAACAACATGAAAATAAAGAAAAGCGAGCTCCCAATTAAAATGAAAGGAGGTTTTAATGAGCTTTCAACTTCTTCGAACCGGGCTAATTCGCCTTTCTTTTTATCTCTCTATTCTTCTCTTTGCCAGCACCATTTCCAGCGCCTCTTCTAAGGTTCCCATTAAATTTGATACTTTTCATGGTTACACCGGAACCGTTGATTATTTAAAAGCCGTGGCCCGGGCTTATCCTAATTTAACTGAACTGATGGAGATCGGAAAGAGCACCCTGGGCAAGCCCATTTATGTTCTTGCCGTCACCAACCAGAAAACAGGCGTCGCCCTGGATACTCTTATTCCTCTCCGTCATAGCCGCAATGAAGTTAAGAATGTCCCACCTATGAAGCGCCATCAGGCAAAACCGGGTCAGTGGATCTGCGCTTCTACCCACGGCAATGAATTTACGGGAACTGAAGTCTGCCTTTATATCATTGATAAGCTCCTCTCCAGCTATGACCGGGACCCGGAAATCAAACGTCTCCTTGATGAAAAGGTCTTTTATATCTGTCCCATTGTTAACCCTGATGGTGTTTATAACAGCGTTGAAGCTGGTTTACCCCAGCGAGGTAATGTCATGCTCAGGGATGATGATGGGGATGGTCGAATCAACGAGGATGGTCCCGATGATCTTAATCGAGATGGCTTTATCACCCAGTTTCGATATAAAGACCCGAAAGGAGAATATGTCATTGATGATGTTGATCCGCGGCTCATGGTGCGCTTGTCACCGGGAGAAAAAACAGATAGGGAACGTTACTCCGTTATCTTTGAAGATATAGACAATGATAAAGATGGAAAAAGGGGCGAGGATCCGGTAAGCGGCATTGATTTAAATCGCAATTTTCCTGAAGGCTGGTTCAGGGCAGATGGTTTTCCCGGAGGTCAGGGAGATTATCCCACCTCAGCTCCTGAGGTTCAGGCTCTGGCTGAATTTTTTACTAATTATCGCAATATTCTTATGGCCCAGTTCTTCCATACTTCTGGCGGTTTTACCTATCGTCCCATGGGTTCATCTCCTGATACAGCCGTTCATCGTAAGGATGCTGCTGTTTATGATTTCATTCTTGGCCGCAAGTATCTCGAAATAATCGGCGAGCCTGTGCCTGAAGCCTGGCAACAGCCCGAAGAGATGGAGAAATTCAGGGCCGCTCTAAGGGGCCGAACCAGAAATCGCTATGCCCTTGACCGTGGCTATGAATTTCCCCGTGGCTGGCGGGTCTCTTACAATGAAAATGAGGATAGACCCTATGGCTATGGCCTGCAGGCTGACTGGATTTATATGCAATACGGAGCTTACAGCGTCACCACCGAGCTCTGGAATCCCCTCCGCGACATTCCCGGTTTCCCTGAAATAAAAGAAGATGCTCCAAGAATTGACATCCAGCGGGCCTTGCTCCGCTATCAGGATGAAAAATATGGTGGAAAACTTTTCCTGCCCTGGAAAAAATTTCATCATCCTGAGCTGGGTGAAGGAGAAATTGGTGGATGGCTCCCTCTTTATTCAGGTAACAATGCTTTTCCAGGTGAACCACTCCTTAATGTCTGCGAAAAACACTGGCAGTTTGAAATCTTTCGGGCCAGACTTCTGCCCGAGGTGGTTATCTCAGAAGTCAAAACAAAGATTCTTTATCAGGCTGATCATCCTTTTGAGGCTTCAATCGAGCCTTCAAAGGACCAGGTGGTGATTAAAAAAGGACAGGAAAAGAAAAAATATACTATGCTGGAGGTTAAAGCCATTATTGAAAATAAAGGCGAATTGCCAACCCATGTCGCCCGCGGCGCCAGTCTGCCGCTTAATCGTGAAGATATCGTCTGGCTCTTAGGGGACAGGGACAAGGTAAAATTTTTTATAGGGACTCCCTGGCAGCGACTGGGAGTGCTTGAAGGACAATTAAAAATTCCTGTGGTCAGCTCTCAGGAAGAAACTAGTCTGAGGGGAGCCCAGTTTAGAGGAACACCACCAGCCCAGCCTGCTCTTCCGGCTCCATTCAGGCCAAGACCTGAAATTCAGGCAGCCGAGATCCAGACCGTTAAAACTCTTTCTCCCTCTTCGCGGGAAGTTACCTGGGTCATTGCTTTAGAGGGTCAAACTCCTTTAAAAATAGTCGTAACTTCCCAGAAAGGGGGAACAAAAGTAAAAGACATTACCGTGGAGTAAGGAGGAAATCATGAGAAAGACGATTCTTAAAAGGATGAAAATAAAGGACAGGATTTCCTCAATGAAAAGTATCCTTACTGCTTTTTTAATTCTGGCTTTTCTTCTGCCCCTGGCTGGACAGAAAAAGCTGCAGACGAGTCCTGGCGGTTATCACGGCGAACTTGATTTCCCCATCAGCTGGAAGCGCTATTACAGCTATGCCGAATGGACAAAAATCATGCATGATCTGGCCAAGCAATACAACCAGCTGGCTGATATTCAGAGTATCGGGCGAAGCCGGATGGGCCGGGAAATATATCTTTTAACCATAACAAACAAATCAACTGGAAAGCCTGAGAATAAACCAGCCATGTGGGTGGACGGGGCTATTCATGGGAATGAAGTTAACGGTATCACCTGTTCTCTTTATCTTGCCTGGTATTTGCTTACCAGATACGACTATGATCCCTATGTTTATGACCTGGTCAACCGCTATACTTTTTACATCCTCCCAGGCCTTAATGTTGATGCTAACGAATCCTATGTTACCTGGCCCAATACAGCCAATAATCCCCGCGAACCATACCGGCCTGAGGACGACGATGGCGATGGTCTCTACGATGAAGATCAGACCGAAGATGTGGATGGCGATGGCGAACTTTCCATGATGTATATCGAAGATCCAAAAGGAGATTTCAAGCTCTCGCCCGATGGCCGTCGCTTCGTCCGCGTCACTGAACCCAATGATCCTTCGCCTCGTTTTCGTCTTCTTGGTCCTGAAGGTTTTGATAACGATGGCGATGGACGCCTCAATGAGGACGACATTGGCGGACCTGACCCCAACCGCAATTTCCCCGCTGACTGGAATTTACAGCAGGGAAACCCCTATCCCTTATCTGAGCCCGAAACTAGAAATGTTTATGAGTTCTGGCTCAAGCATCCCAATATTCTGGCCAGCTTCCATTATCATAATACTGGCCGGCTCATTATGTTTTCAACACCACCTAGAGTTCAGCCAGCTCTTACGCCAGAACAAAGACAGCAAAGGCAACAGCAATTCCAGCAACGCCTGGCCGAGCTCCGACAGACGAATAAATATGCCCAGCTTTTTGATATTGAAGTCCCTGCTGAATACCAGGAAGACCTGCGCGTCCAAACAGAAATTGTCACCATGGGAGCCCGGATTCTTAAAAATTACCGCCCAACTCCTTCTGGCCGGGTCGGTCAGGCGCAGGCTGCTTCCTATGAAATGTTTGGCCGCTATGCCTATCTGATTGAACTCTGGGGGCCTCCTGATTTTGACGCCGACGAAAATGGCGATGGCCGGGTTTCGGATGAAGAATTTTTAAAATGGATTGATATTGAGTTGACCGGAGAAGGCTGGATCAATCCTCATAAAGTTTATCATCCCGACTATGGCGAAATCTGGATAGGCGGCACAGCCAAGAAGCATATTACCCGAACGCCGCCAGCCCGGTATATGGAAGAAGAAGCCCTGCGCAATACTCATTTTGTCCTTTACTGTGTAAGCCAGTTCCCGAAGGTAGAAATAGATGACATCAAGATAACGCCTTTAACAGCTGACCTTTTCTGGATCGAGGTCAGGGTAAAGAATGACCGGGCCTATCCCACTTCCTCGGATCGGGCTGTCCAGCTTGGCCGGGCAGTAATGGATAAGCTTATTTTCAATTGTTCTCCTAACATCTCTCTGATTGAACTGCCTACGGCTCTTTCCACCCTGGATTTAGCCGACAGAACTTCCTTTGTGCCTGTTGCCAGGGGCAAAGAAGTAGAATTCAGGCTAAAAGGCCATGACTCCCTGACTTACAGGTATCTTATCAGGCTCACTGGCGAGTCAGGCTGGGTTGAATTCAATGTCATTTCCAAAAATGGTGGCAAGGATAGCCGGCGACTGACCATCAAGACTGGTTAAATTAAAGGAAATAGAAATTAGTAGCGTTCGCCGTCACCAAACCTGGGATTAACTACGTTGCTGAAGATGGAGCCAAAAGTATAATTAATATTAAAGGAAAGAGAATATTCATAAGTTGTCGCTAATTGTGTTCGCCTGAGCAGTACTTCTTCCAGGGTCGCCTCACCCCGACGAAGTGACAACTGGTCACGAACTCTTTCATAGCGGCCATTGAGACCCAGGGTTAATCCCTTAAAAATCCGGAAATATAACTGGGTTGAAATTCTTAATCTATTTTTGCTGAAGTCGTGAAAATAATGAGAACCATAAATGCTGGCCTCCCAGGAACCCCAGGGCTCTTTAAGTTCCAGCGTCGCGGAAAGGGATTCACTCCATAGATTTTCAGACATTTTGAAATAAATTGTCTCCTCCCTGTATTTAACAGCATTAAGGCCAGCTCTGTACATAAATCGCAGCTCTCGCCGCGTTGATTCTGAATAAGGAAAGACATTGAATTCAATGGCTGGGGCAGGATTAAAGCTAAATTTTATGTTATTGTAAACTGAGGAGGACATATTCAGATAAGCTCCAACCGACCAGTGGTCATTGAGGCTTTTAACGATGAGGCCAGAAAAATTTTCGGATTCCATTGTGCTGATAATTGTTTTATCTGAATAAATATATTTTCTTTCATCAAAATTGGCATTAAAGCCCAGCCGGATTTTAATTTCGGGGGTAACCCGCGCCGCAGATAAATTAGCATTAATTGAGCTTGTTTTCCTTTTGGATTCACCTTCAAATCGGCCGCCCAGGCTGAGGCCGAAGACCCAGAAGTTCCAGGGGTCAGTAACTTCTGTGGGCAAGGGGACACGGCGCAAAGAAATAGAACAGTATTCTGCCAAAGGTGTCTGAGCCAGGTAGGGCATCAGGCCTAATTTTATCACTCTGGTATAGCCAGCCCTGGTCTCAGCCTCGGTTTCGGTTCTATGAGAAGTGTATTTCAAAACATAATTATTTTTTTCAAAGGCTCCTTGACCCAGAAATGAGATGGTATATTCTGTCCCCCCGGCTCCTGTGGATTGGGTGGTTATCAAGACATGGACATCAGCCTCTTTCCTGTCCCAGACAAAATTAACGAAAGGAATTTCTGTCTTAATATAATTGAGATCACAGCGCCGGCAATCAATGAAGACCCGGGGAGCCTTATCTCTTAAATCCTGCCCTTCCTGGTTAGTTTCTTGAAAAGCAAAAGAAGGGCCAGGAAAAGAGAAGAAAAAGCAGGAAAGGCAGAAAATTTCCAGAGCAATTTTAAGTGCAGGCTTTAATATCCTTTCTTTGTTAAGCAATCCTTTTTTGCTTTTTGGCTTCATCGATTAATCCTTATTCAGGGAATAATTTATTAGGTTTTTACCCAGACTTAGATTTTTCCTAAACGATGCCTCCCTTCTTTATTTCCATCCATGTTGAAAAAACACAAAATTTTCAGGCGCTGATATTAGCTTATCCTGGCTTGATTGTCAAAAAAATTTTGAAAGATTGCCTTAGCTGGCTGAGGCTAAGGCAATAAGAACCCGCAGCAGTTTAAAACCTTCCAGATAATCCTTTGTTTGAAATTTAAGGGTTCTGGGCTCCACCCTTTTTACCTGAGGGAGCATGGCTCCAAGTTCTGCCTGGTTGCTGTTATGAAGGCAAAGCTCGAAATCGTAGGGCGGTGCTGGCAGGAAAGGCTTGAAACCGGCAATTCTGGCCACGGCCTCCTTTGCCCCCTCAGTCAGTTTCCTGAGGGCTAATTCCCTGGGAAGCATTTTAGCCGCATAGCGACCCGCTCCTTCCTTAACAGCCACGGTAATTAAATCTTTTCCCAGAAGAGCTCTTGCCTGCCGGCAGGTTTCCTCATCGCCAGTTAGCATAATGACAGGAACCCGATAATAACCGGCTATGGCCGCGTTAATCCCCAGCTCAGGCATTTCCTGACTATTGACTTTGATGGCATAAACAGCTGCCCCGGAAATGGTGTGGTCAAGAATTGAAGCCTGGGAGCCGGCCCGGGCATGGTAACCCACAAAAATAACTCCGCTGAAGGATTCATCTATGCCTTCCATCATGGAAAGAGGCTTGGGCGAGCCGGAAATCAGGCTTACCTTCGGATTTAATTCATGAGCCAGGATGTTCCTCATGCTACCGTGGGAATCATTGACGACAATTTCCTGGACACCGGCTTCAAAAAGGCCATTGATCACCGCATTGACATCCTCGACCATCCACCGCCGGGCGGCTGAATATTCAGGTGATTCAGACGAAACCTGATTGCTATGGACTACACCCCAGATCCCCTCCATATCAACCGAAATATAGATTTTAAGAGGTTTGCTCTGAGCTAAAGCTAAGGAGAAAAATGCAGGGAAAAGAAATAGAAAAGCTAAGAAAAAACTTAACCTTTTCATTTCGGGCCTCCTTTAACGGATATTCTTCACCTTTGATCTGCTTCTTTTCTAAAAAAATAAACCCTGCCTGTCAAGAAAAAGATGCCTCTCGGCGTCATTTTGTCCGATAATTTTATCCCTGGCCGGTCATAAGATAAATTAGAGCATAGGAGAAGAAAAAAATGAGATGAGATGAGATGAAATGAGATGAGATGAAATGAAATGAAATGAAATGAAATGAAGAAGATGATGATGAAAGAAAAAGGTATGCTAAGGGGATAGGAGGAGGCAAAGAGATAGAGATAAAGGAAGAAGAAGATAAAAAGAGAGAAATAGAAAAAAGATCGGTGGATGGATGGATGAATGAATGATGAAAGTAGGAAAGGGGAAAAAAGGAAGAAGAGATAAAGGAAAAATAGATCAGGGGGGTAAAAATGGAACAATAAGAATAAGAAAGGATAAAGAATAAAAACGAATCTAAAAATCAAAGGAAAAAACAAAATTTCCTAAGGTTGAAAATAAAATCCAAGGCGAAAAAATAAATTTATATAAAAGTGAGGAGCTGCTATAAAACATTAAGAAAATAGCTTATTTGACGAAGCTACCCAGCTTGGCGTTCTGGTTAAGTTCTCTGAGCTTGCGCAGAGCTTTAGCTTCAATCTGTCGGATACGCTCACGAGTCAGCTTAAAATGCTGACCAACTTCTTCCAGGGTATATTCCCGCCCGCCATCAAGGCCAAACCTCATTCTTAAAACCTCAGCTTCTCTTTCCGTCAGGGTATTAAAGGCTTCAAGGATCTGTTCCTTCAAGCTGCTCTGAATGGCCAGATCAGCGGGTGAAGGAATACTTTTATCCTGAATGAAATCACGTAAAAAGCTTTCTTCATCATCATTGATAGGCACATCCAGGGAAACAGATTCCTGGGTCAGGCGAATGATTTCCCTGATTTTCTCCACAGGCTTTCTCATTTTTCTGGCGAGTTCCTCAACTGTCGGCTCCCGTCCCTTTTCTCTCTGAATTTCCTGGGCGATTTTTCTCATTTTGCTCAGAATTTCCGCCATGTGCACCGGAATGCGAATTGTCCTTCCCTGATCTGCAATGGCTCTCGTAATGGCCTGTTTTATCCACCAGGTAGCATAGGTGGAAAATTTATGCCCCCGACGATAATCAAACTTCTCCGCGGCTCTCATCAAGCCGATGTTGCCTTCCTGAATCAAATCGAGAAACTTGACGCCATGATTAGTATATTTCTTGGCTATGGAAACAACCAGACGAAGGTTGGCCTCGATTAAATCATGACGGGCCCGATCTCGAATCCGGCGTCCATCATTTAGCTGCTTTAAGATGACCTTTGCCTGTTTGGGTGAAACACCGAGCCTTTCCTTCATTTCCTGCCTCTTCTGCCTGATTTCCTTAACCCTCGCAGCCAGCGTCTCTTCCCTTTCAGCTGAAAGAGGACGTGCCATCTCCTTATTTAAATCCTCAAGGTCGGTTTCAAGCTCAATCAATTGCTGTAGAGCCTTTCTGACAGTTTCATAGAGTCTTTCCTTGAAATAAGTAGAAAAGGCGAGGCTTCGGATAAGATTAATCATTTCTATAACCAGACGGCCTCTTTTCCATCGATTAGAGCGGACCGCCCGAGTTTTCTCGAGGCGATTGACAAGATTCCTGAGCTTTCTAATCTGATTCAGCTGATTTTCATACCTTCTCTCAAGGTTGACCCGATCAATTTCGGCCGATTGGTCAAAAACGTCACCCAGGCTTTCGGGCGCCTTCAACATTTTTTCTTCAAGTTTGAGAATCTGCTCAAAGAAAAGCCTGGTTTTGATCACAGCTTTAAGAATTATTTTCTCCCCTTTTTCCATCTGCTTGGCCAGGGCAATCTCCTTTTCCCGGGTCAGCAGAGGAACCCGACCCATGTCCCGAAAATAAAGACGGAGGGGGTCGCTCGAGGTTTCGAGCTCAACCTCGCTTTCAAGAACTTCAGCCGGTTCTTCGGTTAAAGACAATATGGTCTCTTCCTTGACGACATTATCCAGAATACGTTGAGGTTCTGCCTGCCCTTCAATCTCTTCCTCAAATTCGTCTTCAAAATCATCAAATAAACAAAAACCAGACTTCATTTCCCCTTCACCTCATTCCAAAAAAAAGCTTTTTATTATTATAACACAATTTAAGCCAAAAAAGCATTTAAATTTTTAAAGCCTGACAAATTTCTCCAGAAAAAGAAGAGCATCATCCACCCGCCTGAAGACTGGCAAACCCTGACTTTCCAGATAATCAGCCAGCGGGTCATAGAGGGAGCCAGCATCCAGGCTGACGACAAAAGGCTTCAGGCTCTTCTGAAAAAGCTCGACCAATCTGGAGGCTAAGCTACCTGCCTCATGAAAATCTTCTCCATAGTCAATTGCCTGAAGAGTTTTAAGTGCTGGCGTCATGGGTACGGGCGAAATGACGGCACAATCGACGCCCGGATCATCCAGCACAGCTTCCACACAGGCACTAAAAGCTCGATCATCAGCGACAGGCGTCAGGTCAAGGGGATTGCGAATATCCTGAAGCCGGTCAATGCCTGAAGGAGATAGGGCCATCAGTAACTTTTCCCTCGTCTTCGCAGACCATTTGGCCAACCTCAGAGCCCCATCGGGGAAAATATGATCAGCCATGATGACACACTCAAAACCCGCATTACTCAGAAGAGCCACCCTTGAGCCGCAGGGCTTTTTATCCTTTAAGAAATAAAGGGCTTTCAGGCCAAGTTCAAACTCAGCCAGGGTTTCAGCAACATAGATGCGCTGCTGTTTCAGGAGAGCCTTGAAAATAGAGTAATCACCAGCCACTGAGGCGGTATGGCTAGCAGTAGCTAACTGGCCCTGGGGGGTTCTTCCGCCTTTATAAACAATAATTTTTGAGCCAGCCTTGATAAGCCTGGAAGCGGCTCTGGCCAGAATAATCCCATCACCTTCCCTTAAGCCTTCAAGGTACAGGGCAAAAACTCTGGAGTTTCGAGCTTCTGTCCGGGAAAAATAGTCCAGATAGTCAGCCACTGTCAGGTCAATCTGGTTGCCTATGGAAATGGCCATCTCGGGCGCAATCCACGGCGATTTGTTCAAACGGGTAATCATAAAAGCACCGCTCTGGGAGATAAAAATTAGCCCGGGCTCGCCTCCCCTCTTCCTGGGAAATTTATATTCTGGAATAAAGGTCGTGTCGTAGCGGCCGGGCCTGGAAATTATGCCCAAACAGTTGGCTCCATTGACCACAGGTGCTAGCCGACCCTCTTTCCTCGCCGTAGCTAAGAGCTGGCGAATCCGCCTCTCTTCTTCCTGGGTGCCGCTTTTTTCACCGAGACCACCGGCAATAATAATCATCGAATGGGCCTTTTCTTCCTTGATCAGGTTCTCTAGGCAGGAATAAACCTGTTCCGCGGGCAGGGCATAAACGAAAAGATCCACAGCTTCAGGCAAAGCCGCAATAGAAGGGAAGCAGCGACAGCCCTCGATGCTTTCAGTCCCTGGCTTGACAATAAATACTTTTTCTCCGGGAAAGCCAGCCTCAAGGATGTTGTTGAGAATTATATGACCAAGATTCATTCTTTCTGAGACACCAATCAGCCCTATCGACCGGGGTAAAAGAAGACGGGTGAGCTTCTCTACCGGCGGTCTCAGCCTCAGCTCTTTATTCCGGGAAAATCTGACCAGGCCGTCAAGGGGTATCAAGCTGCCATTGGCGATAACCAGGGGATTGGCTTCAAGCTCCTCCAGGACAAAACCTCTTCCAGGCTGAAGGGCCGAGAAATATCTGGCCAGATGCCCGAGTTTTTCCATGGCTTCAACCAATTTCATCATATCTATAACCGGTTTCCCCCCTCTCGGTCCTTTGGCCAGCTTTTCATAAAAGGCCAGACCTGTTAGCCCGGATGCTATTTTTGCCCGGCTGGCCAGGTAAGGGGAAAAGAAACCCAGAGCCTGATCTTCTTTAAGCCGGCTGCTTATATACTCAACATCAATCCCACCGAAACCAATGGTGATTATCGGACCAAAATCCCGGGTTTGCTTCAGGCCAAGAAGCAGCTCCTCGCCTAAACCGATTTTTTCATAGCTAACCTTTTCCATAATTAAAAAACCTCTGATTGAATCCCTGACTTCAGTTTCCTTAAAAGGAGAAATTCCAGCCAGTTTTCCCTGCGAGCGAGCCCACTCTACCCATCTTTGAGGTATGGTTTCTATCATCTCCATTAAATTTTGCTTTACATCCTTCCATCGATTGACCACAAAACGCACTCCGCCGACATCCGTCTTATGCAGGATAAGAGGAGAAACAACTTTTATGACTACCTCGGAAGTCCTTAATTGTTTTAATTTTTCTGAGTCAGGCCATTTCTCGCTGGAAACATAAATAAATTTCGGCACCTTTAAGCCAATTTGCTTGAAAATAAAATAAACTTCGGGCTCAAGAAGATGACTGCGGCCTTCATCTTCAGCTTTTTTTAATAAATTATTTATAGCGTTATAGATTCCAGCCATCTTCTCTCTCCTGCTTAGTGAGATAGAGCCAGATAAATTAAAATTTTCTTCTAAATCTAATTTTTTACCCCGGGCCTGAATTCTTGAGAGCCTCCTGCCTTCCCAGTTCAAAAGCTTTCAGGTTCAATTCCACGATTTTTCGACCCCTGGGCTTAAAAAAATCTTCAAGACCAGAAATTATATTGGCTACCTCAAGGGGCAAAAAAGGCGAAGCCGCACCAAGCATAACTATATTCTGCGCCCGACCGGAACCTGCTTCCCGGGCTAACCTATCTGCCTCAATAATCAGATTATTTTTGATCTTCCTGATTGAGGCTAAAATATCAGCTACAGGAGGATAATCGGGAATATTAATATAAGGAGCAGCATTAGCAATTATCCTTCCTTCTGGATGAAGATAATCGAAATAGCGAAGGGCCTCAAGGGGTTCTACAGCCAGGATAAGGTCGCATTTTCCTCTGGGGATGAGGTCACTATAAATCGGACCATCAGCCAGTCGCAGATGAGATTGGACAGCTCCACCCCTCTGAGCCATGCCGTGAACCTCGGCCTGCTTGAAATTCAAGCCCTGAAGCAGCGAGGCTCGATCAATAATGAAGGCAATGGAAAGGATACCCTGGCCCCCTACCCCGGCTAAAATCAGATCGTATTTCATTCCTGGCCTCTCTTTTTCTTTCTGGCTTCCTGCAGGCATTCCCTTAAAGCAATAATTACCGAAAGACCTGGATAATTGATTTCTTCTTTAATTAAAGCTGCATTCTGAGTCAGATTCTTAGGCAGAGGTTCAATAACCCTCAGGTGGTCACGCCTTACGCCCAGTCCTTCGACCATTTTTATCAGATAATCGCCAGAAGCATAGCTCAGCTGGCCACCCGTCATGGCCACTGTTCCATTATCGAGGATAATGACAGTCATCCTCGAATTATTCCTGGCAGCTTCAAGGAGAGGGGTCAGACCAGAATGACCAAAGGTGGAATCGCCAATAACCGCAATGGAGGGATGATAACCCACATCAGCCGCTCCCTTGGCCATCCCGATGCTTGCACCCATACAGACACAGGTATCAATGGCCGAATAAGGAGGAAAATAGCCCAGGGTATAGCAGCCAATATCGCTGAAGACCAGAGCTCTGGGGAAATCTTTCAGGGCTTCCTTAAGGGCCAGAAAGGTATCAGCATGAGGACATCCCTGACAGAGCTGGGGTGGTCGCTGAGCCAGACGTAAAGCGCTTCTTGGAACCTGAGTCCAGGCAGGAAGACCGAGGGCCTGACGAACAGCATCGGGTGAAAGCTCCCCTGATTGGGGTAAATCTCCCGTGAGTTTGCCTTTTATCTTTTTACCTGGGATGCCCATAAGCCCGGCTAGATTTTTCTCAATCAGGGGATAGCCCTCTTCCACCACCAGAATCGTTTCCACCTCATCTATAAGCTTGCGCATAAGTTTTTCGGGCAGAGGATAGGTTGAAATTTTAAGAAAAGAGGGTTTGGGTTCAAGGTCTGGCCAGTTTTCAAGAACATAATTGGCAGCAATCCCGGAAGCAATAATACCGAGAGAAGAATTATGGTTGTTTAATTGAAGCAGGTTGAAGGGAGATTCCTCGGAAAGGCGGCGCAATTCAGCCTGTTTATTCAGGACAACCTCAAAACGGCGTCTGGCATTAATCGGTAAAAGGGTCCAGTGGCTCCTCTCTCCTGGCGGCAAAGCTGGCGGGGAAACAGGCTTGCGGGGAACAATGGCCGAACGGCTGTGCGCCAGACGTGTAACCAGTCTGATCATAACGGGCAAACCAACTGCTTCTGAAAGGTCAAAGGCCTGACGGGTCATCTCATAGGCTTCCTGATGATTCGACGGTTCAAAGCAGAAAATATGAGCGAATTGAGCATAGAAACGACTGTCCTGCTCATTCTGGGAGCTGTGCATGCTGGGGTCGTCAGCCACGACCACCACCAGCCCTCCATTGGATCCGGTCAGGCTGGAATTAATAAAAGGATCGGCAGCCACATTAAGTCCCACATGCTTCATGGAAACCATGGCCCTGCGGCCGGTAAAGGAAACTCCCAGAGCCTGCTCATAGGCCACTTTTTCATTGACTGACCAGCAGGCCACAAACTTTTTCTCACTGGAAGCCCTGATTAGAAATTCCATGATTTCAGAAGCCGGAGTCCCAGGGTAAGAGTAAGCGGCCGCCAGACCGGCGTGAATGGCTCCCAGAGCTACAGCCTCATCGCCCAGAACAACAACCTTCGACATTTAAACCTCGTTAGCTCCTTTATTTTAAAAGAAAAAAGACTTCTTAGGATATCCCTTCCCTACTTTAAGTGTCAAGCTAGCACTTTGCTCAGTAAAGGCGATTAAATTTCTTAATTTTGATATTTACTGAATAAAATCCTTCTATAAATTTCTCCATCCAGATGACCACTGGTTGACAATTTTTCCCTAATTTTGATATAGAAAAAATGCCAGCCAGTGACAAAAGGATAAAAGATGAATCTAGGGGGAAATGAAACTACTTTTAAAAGAAATTAATCCTCTCTGCTGGGAAGAAATCTTGGCCAGCTCTTTCGAAGGATTATTTATAATTGATCGAGAAAAGAATATTATCCTTTGGAACAAATCAGCTGAAATTATTTCCGGTTTCCAGGCTACTGAAGTTATCGGTCGAAAATGCTCCGATAGAATTCTGGCTCCCATAAATGAAGAAGGCCGTCCCCTTTGTTCAGAGCTGTGCCCGATAAATAATGTCTTCAGCAATTTATCTAATCAGGATTTGGAGTTATACATTCACCATCGCGAAGGCTATCGCCTGCCGGTGGTGATGAAAATAATTCCCCTGAAAAATCTGGCCCAGGAAATAATTGGCACAGCCCATTTATTTATGGATATGTCACCCCGCCTGAGCCTGCCGCCTCGCCTGGATGACTTAAGCCGGCTTGATCTTATTGATCCCCTCACTTCCACTGGCAATCGGAAATTCCTGCAGCTTTACCTCCAGTCCAGACTTCAGGAAATGCAGAAATTTGGCCTCAGTTTCGGTGTCCTATATATCGATATTGATCGGCTGGCCGAAATAAATGACCTTTACGGCCGGGCTACTGGCGATCGATTAATAGCGGCTATTGCCAAAACTCTTCTCAATAATTTGCGGTTTGTAGATATTCTTGGCCGCTGGGAAGATGACGCCTTTTTGGCCATTGTTACCAATGTCAATGAAGTCAAACTGGATGTGGTGGCCAATAAATTGCGCCTCCTGGCTCAGAATTCCTTCATTTTTACCAATGGCCTGTCCGTGAGCACCACCGTTTCTATAGGCGCCACCATGGCTCGCAGGCGAGATACAATTAAAGAAATCATCAGCCGGGCTGAAAAATTAATGCTCCACAGTAAATGGCTTGGTCGAAATCGAGTCAGCAGCCGATTGACCACAGGCGCCTGATTCAAATTCAATCTTCAGCTAAAAACGACCTTCCCTTTCCCGAAATTTTAATTTGATCCTTATCTATGAGCTCAATTTACAAAAAATAAAAATTTCTTTTATCCCTGACTGGAAAAGTGAAAAAAATATGCTAAAATAAGCCAAATGTCAGGCCCCGCGAAGAATTTCTCAGGCCGCGGGGAAGAATTTTTCAGGAAAATTTCTTCTGATAAGTCTGATGGTTTAGTTTCTGATTTCCACTTCGCCGATTCTTTCTCCAGAGATTCAGCCTCGAAAAGCAGGGCCTATCTTGTCCTGGAAAATGGCCTTATTTTTGAGGGATTAGCCTGCGGAGCTCAGGGAGAGGCTCGCGGAGAAATTGTTTTTAACACAGCCATGACCGGTTATCAGGAAATTCTAACTGATCCTTCTTACCATGGACAGATCGTGGTCATGACTTATCCTTTGATCGGCAATACTGGAGTCAATTTCGAGGATGTCGAATCTCACCGAGCCTGGGTCGAAGGATTGGTGGTGCGAGAAATGGCCTGTCTTCCTTCGAGCTGGCGAGCCAGAGAAAGCCTTCGGACCTATCTGCAAAAAAAGGGCATTCCGGCTATCGAAGGCATTGATACTCGGCGTCTGGTGAAAATCATCCGGGAAGGTGGCGCTCAGCGAGCTTTGCTCACCACCGAAGTTTCTGACCCCGATATTTTAAGAAAAATAGTTAAAAAAATTCCCTCCATCGTTGGAGCTGACCTGGTGAGCTCAGTTACCTGTTCTGAACCCTATTATTTTGATGAAGGTGATTATAGCTGGCCTGATGGTTACATAATAAAAAAAGATAAAAGATTTAAGTTGGTTGTGCTCGATTTTGGCGTTAAAAGAAACATTCTGCGGCAACTCGTCGCTCATGGAGCCGAGGTGCTCGTGGTGCCGGCTCTAACCTCAGCTGAAGAAATCCTTTCTTTCGAGCCTGATGGGTTGCTTCTTTCCAACGGGCCAGGTGATCCTGAACCCCTCACCTACGCCATTGAAACCATTCAGAACCTGGTTGGCCGACTCCCAATCTTTGGCATTTGCCTGGGACATCAGCTTCTGGCCTTAGCTCTGGGCGGGCGGACTTATAAATTAAAATTTGGTCACCATGGCGCCAATCATCCGGTTAAAAATCTTATCACGGGAAAAGTGGAAATAACTTCTCAAAATCATGGCTTTGCTGTGGAAATTTCTTCTTTACCGGCTGAAGCTAAATTAACCCATATCAATCTAAATGATGAGACCATCGAAGGTCTGGCCTATCCAGCGTTAAAGGCCTTTTCTGTGCAGTATCATCCTGAAAGCTCACCTGGTCCCCATGATGCCCGTTATCTTTTTGACCAATTCTTTACTCTAATGAGTGATTTTAAAAAGGCCCATGCCTAAAAGAACTGATCTTGAATCCATCTTGATCATTGGTTCAGGACCAATTGTTATTGGCCAAGCCTGTGAATTTGATTATTCAGGCACCCAGGCTTTAAAGGCTTTAAAAGAAGAAGGCTATCGCCTGATTCTGGTCAATTCCAATCCGGCCACCATCATGACTGATCCTGAATTTGCCGATCGAACCTACCTTGAACCTTTAACGGCAGAATATCTGGAGAAAATCATTGATAAGGAAAGACCTCAGGCTCTGCTGGCCACCCTGGGAGGACAGAAAGCTCTTAATTTAGCCATCGAACTTGAAGAAAAAGGCATTCTTGATCGCTACGGCCTTGAGCTTCTTGGAGTTAAAGCCGATTCAATCCGTAAGGCCGAAAATAGAGAATTATTTCGCCAGTCAATGGAGAAAATTGGTCTTAAAGTGCCGGCTTCAGGAATTGCCCGCAACATAAAGGAAGCCATGGCTGTAGCCAGAAAAATTGGCTTTCCTCTGGTCATCCGACCTTCCTTCACCCTGGGCGGAACAGGAGGCAGCATAATCTATAACTGGGACGATTTTAATCATTTTGTCCCTCTGGCTCTGGCCATAAGCCCCATTTCTCAGGTTCTTCTGGAACAATCTATAGCTGGCTGGAAGGAATTTGAACTGGAAGTCATGAGAGATAGTCAGGACAATGCGGTTATTGTCTGTCCCATCGAAAATTTAGACCCCATGGGTGTTCATACCGGCGATTCCATCACCGTGGCACCTACCCAGACCCTGACGGACAAAGAATATCAACAGATGAGGGATGCTGCTTTGGCCATAATGCGGGAGATTGGCGTTACCTGTGGCGGCTCCAACATTCAGTTTGCCGTCAATCCGTCGAGTGGTGAAATGATGGTCATTGAGATGAATCCGAGAGTCTCGCGTTCTTCCGCCCTGGCCTCAAAGACAACCGGTTTTCCCATTGCTAAAATTGCGGCCAAACTGGCTGTTGGCTATACCCTGGATGAACTCCTCAATGATATCACCAAAAAGACGCCAGCCTGTTTTGAACCCACGATTGATTACGTCGTGGTCAAAATGCCTCGCTTTGCCTTTGAAAAATTCCCTGAAGAATCGGGTTCTCTCACCACTCAGATGAAATCAGTGGGCGAAACCATGGCTATCGGCCGGACCTTTAAGGAAGCTCTGCTCAAAGCCATTCGTTCCCTGGAAATCAATCGCTATGGTTTTGAAAGAATTTTAAGTCAATTAAGCGATGAAGAACTCGAATTGAAGCTCCGCCAGCCTCAGGCTGACCGTCTCTGGGCTATCGCTGAAGCCATAAGAAGAGGTCTGAATCTGGAAAGAATAGCTTCTTTGACCAGAATTGATCCCTTTTTCTTAGCCCATATTCAGGAAATTGTTTTCATGGAAGAGACTGTCAAAAAATCTGGCTTTTCTTCCCTTGAGTCTCTCCTTCCTCAGGCCAAGAGAATAGGCCTGGCTGACCGTCGTCTGGCGGATTTACTGGGAATAAAAGAAGAGGCTATCCGGGCTCTGCGCTGGAAGGAAGGTCTGAGACCGGTCTGGAAAGTGGTTGATACCTGTGCTGGCGAATTTGCTTCCGAAACACCTTATTTTTATTCAACCTACGAAGACGAAGATGAAGTGCCCGAAATAAAGGAGAAAAAGGCTATCATCCTTGGTTCCGGTCCGAACCGCATTGGCCAAGGCATCGAATTTGATTATTGCTGTGTTCACAGTATCCTGGCCCTCAGAGAAATGGGCATAAAGGCCATCGTGATTAATTCTAATCCAGAAACAGTCTCGACTGACTATGATGTTTCAGATCGGCTCTATTTTGATCCTATTACGACTGAAGATGTGCTCGAAATAGCTTTAAAGGAAAAGCAAGCTGGTTTGATTGTTCAATTTGGCGGACAGACGCCGCTTAAAATTGCGGCTGAATTGAAAAATTATGGAGTCAGGATTCTGGGCACTTCACCCGAAATAATCGACCTGAGTGAAGACAGGGAGAAATTTGACCACTTTTTACAGAAACTTGGCTTGACCAGACCGAGAAACGGGACTGCTCGCACCATTCGGGAAGCCCTGAAAGTGGCCGCTCAGATTGGCTATCCGGTTTTAATCAGGCCTTCCTATGTTCTCGGAGGCCGGGGAATGAAAGTGATTTATTCAGAAGAAGACCTTGAAAAATATTTACGTTCAATAGCTGAATATATGTCTGAATATCCTCTCCTGATAGATGAGTTTCTTGAAAATGCAGTTGAAGTTGATGTTGACCTTGTCAGTGATGGCGAAGATGTTTTGATTGGCGGCATCCTCGAACACATTCAGGAAGCCGGCGTTCACTCAGGCGATGCGACAATGGTTCTTCCCCCTTATTTTCTGGCCGATCGGATCGTCAATGAGATAAAGCGTTTATCCCTTCTTCTGGCCAAAGAGTTAAGCGTCATTGGTTTGATGAACATACAGCTGGCCGTCAAGGGAAGTCGCCTTTATATTCTGGAAGTAAATCCAAGGGCTTCCAGAACAGTCCCCTTTGTCTCCAAAGTCGTCGGATTGCCTCTGGCTAAAATTGCTACTCGGGTCCTGATGGGCGAGAAACTTAAAGAAATGAATCTGGCAAGATCAAATCATAATCTCGTTGCGGTTAAAGAGGCCGTCTTCTCTTTCGATAAATTCCATGAGGTTGATCCTGTTTTAGGACCGGAAATGCGTTCGACTGGAGAATCTATCGGTCTTGACCTGAATTTTGCTCTGGCCTTCCTTAAAGCCATCGAGGGAGCCGGCTTCAAACTTCCCTTAAGAGGGCGGATCTTTGTAAGCGTGCCTGATGAGGATAAGCCCAGGCTCCTGCCCATTGTGGAAAAAATGGCCAGCCTGGGCTTCCGCTTCACCGCCACCGAGGGGACAGCTCAGTATTTAAACCGGCATGGCTTCAAAGCCGATGTTGTAGGCAAAGTATCGGCGTCACATCATAATATCCTGAGGGATATAAGGGAAGGCCGGGTCAACCTGATTTTTAACACCCCCAATGGCCAGCAGGAAATGGACGATGCCCGGGTTATTCGTCATGTCGCCTTCAGCTATCGAGTCCCCTGCTTTACAACCATACCTTCAGCCAGTGCAGCCTGTTTAGCCATCGAAGCCAGGAGAAAGAAGAAGCCAGATGTCTATTGCCTGCAGGATCTCCATCAGAATAAAAGCTGAGCTAACTCGAAAATTGACCTCCGGCAGGCGATTAACTAAAAAGGCAATTTGATTTAAGCCTGTCTTAAGACCTTGCAACGAATCTATATTTTGGTTTAATATTTATCCTAGCCTATTTAAGTCTCATCTGAATGAAAAAGATAGCCATCATTCCGGCCTTTAATGAGGAAAAAAATATTGAAAAGGTCATCCTCTCCATTAAACAATGGCAACCCGATTTTGATATTGTGGTCATCAATGATGGTTCAGTTGATCTCACCTCGTCGGTCGCCCGCCAGACCAAACAGGCTGTGGTTATTGATCTTCCAGCCAATATCGGTATTGGCGGAGCTGTCCAGACTGGTTTCATTTACAGCCGCCGGAAAGATTATGATCTAGCTGTTCAGATAGATGGTGACGGCCAGCATGATGCGGCCGAAATAGAAAAATTAATCGAACCCATCCTGACCCAGAAGGCGGATATGGTCATTGGTTCTCGCTTTTTATCTCAATCAAAATATAAAGGTACCATCTGGAGGCGATTGGGCATAAAAATTTTTACCCTGCTTAACCTTATTTTTCTGGGCGAAAAAATTACCGATAGCACCTCCGGCTTTCGAGCTTTTAATCGCCGGGCGATAGAAATTTTAAGCCAGGATTATCCCGACGACTTCCCTGAGCCGGAAACTATTTTTTTCCTGAAAAAGAAGGGCCTTAAAGTGATGGAAGTTCCGGTTTCGATGAATTTCAGACAGGCCGGCCGATCCTCTTTAACCTTCTTTAAATCCATTTATTATATGATTAAAGTTACTCTAGCAATTTCCATTATGATGCTCAGAAAATAAAAATGGAGAAAGAAATCATGAATGATGTCAATATTATCAGAATTCAAATTTTAGCCATAGCTGGCAGCACCTTTTTGATAATTTTTATCCTTAATCTTATCAGGAAAAAAAGATTGCGCGAGGAATTTTCAATTCTCTGGCTATTAACAGCCTTCATTTTTTTATTCATTTCCATTTTTCGGCCGCTTCTGGATAAATTCTCTTACTTTCTCGGAATTAGCTATCCCCCGGCAGCTCTTTTTCTCATCCTGATTGTCGGCCTTATTTTGGTTTGCATTCACTTTTCAATGGCTATCTCCGAGCTCAAAGAAATCAATAAGAAGTTGTTGCAGGAAATGGCCCTGCTTAAAGCTGAGCTGGAAAAAAAATCGAAGGAGGAAAGATGAAAGGTTTGCCTGTGTTTTCCCTAGCTATCTGTCTCTGGGCGGCTTCCCAGGTGTTTATAAAAATCGGACTTAATAGAATGGGTCATCTGCCTTTCGGTCTTAAATTCTTTATCCAGGCTCTCAGCTCGGGCCATGTCCTTCTGGGCTTATTTTTATCAGGCCTGGGCGTCCTCTTCTGGTTGATGATTCTTTCGCGTTATGATCTGGCCTTTTCTAACCTTCTCGTTTGCTTAACCTATGTGGTAATTATGATTATTTCAGCCCTCTTCCTGCAGGAACCTTTTTCTTTTTTCAAAATATTAGGAGCCACGCTCATTATTGCCGGCGTTTTCTTTGTTCTCAAGGGATAAATTTTTATGGGCTGGGAACTTTATGATGATTCCTTTTCTTCTCAGTGGAATCAGCTGGTTGAGGAAAATCCCCATGGCCGCTTCATCCACCTTACCGGTTTTAAAAAAGTTGTCCAGAAATGTTATGGCCTGGAACCTATTTATCTGGCCTATTTCGAAAAGAATAAAATTTTAAGTCTTTTTCCTGGTTTTTTTCATCGCAGCTTCTTGCTGGGCAAGAAAATTATTTCCCAGCCCTTTTCTGAATATGGTGGTTTACTTTTTCGTCCGGATCTTTCAGCCGAGAAAAAGCTAATCATAATCGCAGAGTTTTTAAAGATGATGGAAAAAATTCTCGGCATAAAAAGATATGGAGCTCTGGAAATGCGGCATCCCCTGGATCTTCTGGAAATGGAGGCTTCAGAAACGGAGACTCTTGGCTTTGAGCTGAGAAAATTATTCCGGCGAAGCTGGCTGGAAATTGAAGCCCCTGAAAATCTCTGGCTAAGGCTTGATCCCAAAGAGAGAAATATCATCAGAAAGGCTCAGGCTTATGAATTGAAGTTTGAACCGATCGAGGATCTTGAATCACTCCGAAAAAAGTTCTATCCCCTTTATTTAAGGACCATGAAAAGGCTGGGCAGCCCGGCTCATCCCTTTCTTTATTTTTCTGGCCTGTGGCAACAACTCAAATCCAACCTTCAGGTTTTTATCATTATCTATAAAGCTAGACCGGTAGCGGCTCTGATAGTCTGGGCTGTCGGCCGAACTGTTCACATTACCGACATGGTCTCCGATGAAAGGTTCTTCTACGTCAAGCCCAATGATCTGGCCATCTGGGCATTCTTGAACTGGGCTTACAATCATGATTTTAAAATTTTTGATTTTGGGCCGGTTAGGTATCGAGGCCAGGAAATATTCAAGAAGAAATGGCTTCTGACTGTTGATGATTATTATTATGTCTATCTAACTCCAGGCAAATTAAAAGTCAAAAATATTTTTTCTCGAAACTCCATGGTGACCCAGGTGGCTCCATTTCTTTGGAAATTTTTGTTACCTCTACCCGTAACTTCCATCATCGGGAGATATTTTCGCCGGGAGATAGCTCTTTAAATGGACGAAAAACTTCTAAACTATCTGCGCTGCCCAGGCTGTCATTCGCCATTTATTTTTGAAGGTCAAAGTCTATTCTGTTCAGGCTGCCAGCAAACTTACTCCTTTTTTAAAAATATTCCTCAGCTTTTGAATCAGTCCGCCTTAAATGATAGCTGGCAAAGATATTTTGAGGCTCAAATCAGAGAAAAAGGTGATTCTGTCGCCGCCAATAGTTATCTGAATCAAGGCCATTTTCGCCGCCTGCAGCAGACCGTTCTTGAAACTATTGGTAAGACCAGCGATAAGGTAATTGTTGACGTCGGCTGTGGAACAGGCCATTTCACTGCCTCTCTGGCCAGCCAGAACATTTTGCTTGGTCTTGACCTTTCTCTGGAAATGCTTCTGGCGGCTGAGTCAAAAGGATTTTTTCCTGTGCAGGCTCGAGCCACAGAGCTTCCTCTGGCTGATAATGCTTTCGATTTAGTTCTGGCCAATAGCGTTATCCAGTGCTTGCCAGATGCGAGGAAATTTTTAGCCGAGCTTGTTCGGGTCTCTAATGAAGGTGGTCGAATCATTATCAGCGGCTTTAATAGCCAGAATATCTTTTTAAGAACCTGGCAACACCTGGAAATAACCAGAAGGCCTCCTCTCTTTTTTCACCCTCTGAACAGAATTATTGAAATTCTGGCTGACTCTGGCGCCCAGACTCTAAAAGTCAGGCTTTTATTTTACCCTTTAAGAACAAGAAAAGAATTTTTCCATCCCAGAAGATTCAGACCAGCTTGCCTTTATATGGCCTCATCTTTTGTTCTGGAGGCTCGAAAAAACAAGCCCTTGATTTAACTTCCATGTCGCCTCAAAAAGACTCTTTAAATATTCTGACCTTTGATATCGAGGAATGGTATCAGGCCAATTATCCTGGCTTGAAAATAGAAAAGGAGAACTTGGAGGATAGATTCCTGGATAAAAATATCAAGCTGCTTCTCGAACTCTGTCGTCTCCATGAGGCCAGAGCAACTTTCTTTATTCTGGGGAAAACCGCGGAGAAATATCCGGCTCTTGTTCCCATGATTAAGGCCGCCGGCCATGAGATTGCCTGTCATGGTTACCGTCATGAGCTTATCTATAATCTTTCACCAGCTGAGTTTGAACTTGAATTGGAAAAGGCGCTGAAGATTTTAGAAAGCCAGGCCGGCGAAAAAATCCTTGGTTTCAGGGCTCCTTCCTGGTCAGTGCGAAGGGATATGACCTGGTTCTTCGATCTTCTGGAAAAATTTGGTTTGGTCTATGATTCCAGTCTTTTTCCTCTGAAAACTTTTCTTTATGGAGAAAAAGGAATTATTCCCCATCCCCATTTCATCGATAAGCTACTCGAATTACCTCCTTCGACGCTAAGACTTTCTGGCTTCACCATTCCCTTCTCCGGCGGCTTTTATTTCCGGGTTATGCCCTACTTCTTAATCAAAAAAGGAATGGAAAAACTTAACCGGAAAGGTCTGCCGGCCTTAGTCTATCTTCATCCCAGAGAAATAGACCCTGATTCGCCTCGTTTACCATTGTCTTTTGTCCAGAGATTTATCCATTATTCAGGATTAAAGCGGGCTCTGGCCAAATTGAAAAAACTCCTCACTGACTTTCGCTTTACCTCCGTCCGGGATTATTTTGGCCTTTATTCTTTTGACAAACAAACCTTCTTCCACTAAAATCTCGCCGCATGAAAGCCCGAAACTTCATCAGTCAGAAATGGACCCTATTTATATTAATCCTGATTATTATGGCCGGTGCCCTTCTACGTTTCTGGGGGCTGTCCTCAGTTTATCAGCGGGTGGATGATATCCCTGTGGCCAGGTCAATTTTAACTATTTATCAGGGAGACTGGCGACCTGACCCGATTTATTTTTACCCCATTTTTTTCAATTATCTTGTCGCCCTGATCATGCATATTCTTTCTTTCGTGGCTAATGTTCTCAGACTCAAAGCAGAGCCTGGCCTCTATCCTTTCAGCCTGGACGAAACTCTGACGATAGCTCGAATTGTTTCAGCCCTTCTTGGTTCCATGACCATTTTAATCGTTTATTCTCTGGCCAGGCGATGGCTGAGCCAGACACAGGCCCTTCTGGCGGCCTTTATTTTCTCTTTTTCTTTCATTCATATCATTTATTGCCATCAAATTGTCCTTGATGGGCCCATGACTTTCTTTTATTTTCTTTCCTTTTATTTTTGTTTTCTTATCTTTAAAGAAGGCCAAACCAGACATTATCTTCTGGCCGGGGTTTTCGCTGGCTTAGCCATAGCTACTAAATATAACGGTATATATATCATTCTTTCCATTCTTCTGGCTCATTTTGGCCATCATTTTGAAAAAAGAAGCAAGCTCAGTTCTTTTTTCCTTTCCCCGCGGATTTATCTGGCAGCTGCGGCCACTGTCCTGGCTTTTTTCCTGGGCCATCCCTATGCTTTTCTTCGTTTGCGTCACTTTGTCCAGGCCACTCTTTTGCTGGCCAGAACCGTTAATGAAACTGAGTGGCATCTACAGCCTATTGTTCCTCAAACACTCTTTGAACATATTAAATTTAACAAATATATTATCGGAATCAGCCATATTTATCGGGCTGAAGGTCTTTTATTTTCAGGGTTAATCCTGGTAGGCCTCATCTGGGTCATCCTGAAAGGGAAAAGAGAGCACTGGTTTTTGCTTCTTTCCGCTTTCTTTTATTTCCTTGGCGCTCTTGGCTTTCTTGGTTTTTATCGCTATCGAGATCTGGTAGCTTTAACTCCCTTTTATTCTTTTCTGGCCCTTTTTGGATTCAATCTGATACCAGATTTCAGGAAGAAAGGACATTTCATCAAAACTTTAACTCTCACCCTCAGCTTGCTCGTCTTAGGCTACCGAACTACGGCCATGACCTACTATCTCTGGCAGGATGATACCACCCAGATAGCCTCAAGATGGATGAAACTGAACCTGCCTGAAAGAAGCTGGATAGGTAAAGAGTGGTTTACTCCCTCCAGTGCTGATCCCGATTTAAGATTCCGTTTTTCTTCCCGTCCTTATCTTTTTAACATTGATCTCCATCCTCTGAATAAATTTGACTATATCATTACCTCGAGTGCTTGCTCTCAACTTTTCCTGACCAATCAGAAATTTTATCCAGACTGGAGTCGCACCTATCTTGAGCTAGAAAGACAGCATGAGCTGGTTAAAAAATTCTTTTTAGTTCCGATTGAATATAAAAATCCAGAAATTAAAATCTATAGTGGCCGGGCGGTAAGAAGAAGGAAACTATCTTTCTGGCTGCCTCAAGTTCCACCTCTTTTTAACCCGCCAAGAGAATTTCAAATAATTGATCATAGTCTTTACGAGAAAGATATAAATACTTTCTGGCTTCACGGTCAGGAAAGAATCAGAAGAATTTTTATTAGCGAAACCGAGCTTCCGCTGCTCGCAGTTTTCATTCAGCCGGTTGAAGGCCAGGGACAAATTGAAATCCTTTCTGGCGGGAGAAGGAAAAAAATCAATATCCAAAACCAGGAACCAGTCTGGGTAATAATGAAGCCCGGCAGAATCTTTCCCTTCCTGAAGCCTTTTTACCGTGTCGATATCAAAGGTTCCGTCGGATTAAAAAAAGTAAGAGTCAATTTAGTCTGGGATAACTTTAACCTGGCTCTTAATTTCTTTAAGCTCGGTGATTATCATCAGGCCAGAAAATTTCTCGAGAAAACTCTGTCCGAGGAAGCCGAAAGAGTAAAAAATGTGGAAGCTTATCTTCTCTTAGCCCTTTGCTGTGAGCGTCTGGGGGAAAAGGACGTGGCGCGAAAATATCTAAAGGCAGTAGCTGAAACACCTGAATACAAACGCTACTTAAACATCTATGAGCAACTCAGGTCCGATAATCTCTGGCTGCGTCACCTGGAAAGATATGCTGGTATCGATTACCATCTCTGGCGATTGAGCCAGGGAAATATAATCGAAGATAATTTATTTAAAATAGAAAAAGGTCTGATTTACCAGAGTGATTTCTGTCTCAATAGAAAAGGTATAGGACGAGCTCCTGGCGAAAAAACAGTCAAAATTTCTTCAAATCCCTTGGAACTTCCTCCGGGAAATTATCAACTGGAAGCCTATTTTTATAATCCAAACAGAACAGCCGGTTTCATCGGCAAAATGGTCATTGAATTCAGGGGAAAGAAAATAAGATCTCTGGAAGCGCCGCTTATAATTCAATCGACAGATGAAAGATCTTTTTCCATGTTGACAGTTAATTTCTGCCAGGAAAATCTGGCCGAAACTGTCTCTTTCAGCCTGGAAATTTCAAGCGCCGATAATTTAATTTTTGATTACCTTAAATATTATCCTGATCTTAAAAGCTTCCTCGAAGCCAAATATGAGCTTCTTTCGCCTGTTTTAACCCTGGCCCGCGAAATGGAAAGGCCATGAAATCCTGCCATTACTTTTCCTTTTGTCCGGTTTGCGGTTTTTTAAAATATAAAAAAGTTTTTACTTATCGCTGTTTTCGATATGTCCGCTGCGAACGTTGTCATCTTATCTGGATGAATCCCCTGATCAAGACCGAATCGACGGCTGATGATTATGAAAATATTGATTGGGATTCCTATTATCACTTTCTGGCTGATTTTCGATGCCGGCAATTTGAAAAGGATATAACTCTTATAAAAAAATTCTGCTCCCGGAAAGGACGGCTCCTGGATATCGGTACAGGTACAGGAGAGTTTTTAAAGGTAGCTTCGGAACATGGCTTTATAGCTTATGGAGTAGAACCTTCGAGACGAGCAAGCGAACAGGCTCTAAGATTCGGCCCTGTTCTCCGGAGCGAGTTTGAGGCTCTGAGTTTCAAAGAAAATTTTTTTGATGTGATTACCCTCTGGTCAGTACTGGAACATGTTACCCACCCGACTGAATTTCTTAAAAAGATTCATAATGTGCTTAAAAATGATGGCTTCCTCGCCCTTCGCCTGCCTCTCGGTTCAAGCCTGATTAATTTTCTCTGTCTTGGTGCTTATAAGCTTAGTGGTCAGCGCTTGGCTGGTCCTTTAAGGCAATTTTATCAACTTGACTGGCAGTCCCGACACTTTTTCCTTTTCAGTGAAGCCAGCCTTAGCTGGCTTCTGGAAAAAACTGGCTTTCGGTCTGTTTGGAAAAAAAGAGAACCTGGGTTTGATGTATCATCCCTTAAATATCGTTTGACCTTCAAACCTGGAAACTGGCTCCTCGAAAAAATCCTGGAAACGCTCGCTGCTTTCATCCTTTTCCTGGCTCGTCTTTTGAAAAAGGAAGACGAACTTATTCTTGTTGCCAGGAAAATTTAAACTCTCTCCTTTTAGCTTCCGCAACCGAGAGCACTTCAAAATCGCCATCCATTTTCATTGCGGAGGGCTAAATTTTCTCCCTGTCACCCACAAAAATGATTGATGAGCCTATTTTTATCTTCTCATTACTTAATTTCTCTTATTCTTTGCCCTCTATTTTGCTTTAATTATTTTAATCACTCGAAAACCGGTATATTCAGGCGCAGGCGCCAAAAAGACTCCTCTGGGGTCAGCGGGTCTGTCGGCGCTTCCTCCCATAAGTTTGGGCTGACCATTCTGGCCAATGACCCATTCAGCCACATTGCCCCCAAGATCAAAAAGAAAATCTTCTTCCTCAGAACCAACACCAGGGAAGCTTCCCACTTCTTTAAGGAGAGGAGCTCCCTCCCCCAGTTCCTTTATCTTCTCTCTCAGTTTGAGGGAATCATCAGGATTAATCTTGTAGCCAGCCCAGAAATCAAGGGTATTTTCATTCTCCCGGTTTTCATAATATTTAATCATGTCTTCTTCCCTTGGCAGGCTCCAGATTTCACCTGTTATTTTGGAGAGCCATTCCACATAAGCCTTAGCTTTTTCAAAACTCAGGCCATTGACCGGATAGTTTTCAGTACCGACTGGAAATTTATAGCCAGGATCAAAGGCGGCCCACTGGGCCCGGGTAACCTCAAACCGGCCAATAGCGACTTCCCCGCGCCGGACAACTTCAGGAATAAGCTGACCGCTGGCCAATCTTACTCCATAAAGAGAGCCATCCCTGGCGGCCTTTTTCAGACGAAGCGACCAGCCAAGGGGGGAATCTTCCTTGAAGGCTTCATTCTTCGCCTGCCAGGTCTTAAAGAAATAGCGGTCAAACCAGGCCATTTCCTCCTCCATTTTGCGCAGCTGATGACTAAACTCGCGCAAACCATGGGGTTCACCTGGGAAAAGAATGAATTTAACCGGAACTTTTCCTATATGATAAAGGGCTCGGTAATGAGACCAACCCTGATCCGTGGGCACATTTCTGTCTTCGGTCCCGAAGAAAATAATTGTGGGCGCCTCAACCCGGTCAAGTTTGAAAAAGGGCGATAAGCGCACGTAAAGGAGCGGGTCCTCCAGAGGCGATTTGCCGAAATAAAAGGTGTCAAAGGAATGACCAAAATCAACATTGGCCCAATCACTGATAAATTCAACATTACCGGCGCCGGCGCCAATGACTTTATAACGTTTTGGATTATGAACGCTTAGGCCGATGGATAAAATCGAACCGTTTGACCAGCCAAAGGCACCAATCCTTTCAGGATCAACTAAGCCCCGGCTGATGAGATAATCCACGCCTTTTTCAATGTCCTCAAGGGGATATTCATAATATTTACCATTCTTTATGGACTCAACGAACTTCAGGCCATAATTGGAGCTACCATGATAATTGGGTTTGAAGACAAAGGCTCCTCGCTGACATATCAGTTGCTGGGGATAAGCATAGCTTTCATCCCAGGAATCAGTATCAGCCGCTGCTGGACCGCCATGGGGGGCCACGAAAAGTGGATATTTCTTTCCTGGTTCATAATCCTTAGGATAATAAAGAAGACCTTCAATTTCCTCACCCAGAGCTCCCTTCCAGCGAATAATTTCTGTTTTAGCTATAAATTTTTCTTTGAAGGATGGATTAAGATTGGTTATTTGTTTGGGAGAGACAATTGAATCCTGACTCAAGGAGCCGGCGTAATACTGAGGAGGGAGACTAGCTCTGGTGTAAAGATAAACAATCTTCTGACCATCTTCACTTACAGCCAGATCGAAAATATTTCCGGCATGTTCACCCTTTATCTCAACCTTCCTCCACTGGAGTCCTTCTTTAAAGTAGCGGGCCAGTTTCAATTTAACTCCATCAGCCAGGAAAGCTAAAAAGCCATCGGGTAATATTTCAATTTCTCTTTCAGCCAGACCATTAGGCCAGCCCAGGTCAACCTGAACGAGTTTATCCTGATTTAAATCATAAAAATAAAGAACAGCAATCGAGGCGGTGAAAAAGTGGGGATCAGTGGTAAAAGGCGCAACGAGATAAAAGCCAGAACCATCTTTCGCCCAGGCAAAAGATTGAGGCAGGATTCTTCGACCTGAAAATAACTCTTTCTTTTCTCCCGTTTCAAAATTAAAAAGGAAGGTTTTGGGTAAGATCCGGTGATCCCATTCAAAGCTGAGATACTGATGATGGCTGGCCACTGCCTTTTTGCCATCAGGCGAGGGAGCCCAGACGCGAATGAAATCGCGGTTATCAGTCAGACGGGTTATTTTTTTATCCCTGATTGACAATTTAAAAATCCTGACTGGTGGCTCATGCTCCACATCATCTATTACCCTGGAGGTATCCTTTTTCTTTTTCACCTCCTGTTCATATAAAGTCGGGTCTTCCTGAGCCAGAAAAAGAATCGTTTCAGCATCAACCCAGTAATAGCTCCGGATGCCCCGACTGAGTTCAGTCACCGGATAAGGTTCGCCACCAAAGGGATTAATCAACCAGAGCTGAGTTGAAGCTGCATCTCCCCTGGGTTTAGGTAAGGGCCTGGTTGATAAAAAGGCAACTAAATTTCCATCAGGTGACCACTTAGGCTGGGAATGAGTTTCATTTGTTCTGGTTAGCTGAATTTCTTTACCCGTTGCCAGATGGGTTAAGAAGAGATTAGAAATGCGACCATTCTTTTCTTTATCCATGCGGCTTTTAACCCAGACAGCCCACTGGCCATCAGGTGAAATCTGCCAGCTTGAAGCCGACTCAGCCAGAATGATATCTTCAGGGGTCCAGAGCTTTCCCTTCTGATTGTCGCTGGAACCCTTTTCCTCGCCAGAGCCAGGATAGGCTGGCCAGCCGGCTATTAGCAGCAAGAAAATTAACACCCAAGAAAGGATGAGAAATCTTTTTTGGTTCAATTTCATCGGGCCTCCTTTCACTTTTTGCCGGTTCTTTAATTTTTAAAACCAGATTTTTGTCTCACAAAAAAGGCTAAAAGCACTTAATTTCAAGCAAAACAAGACTAGAGGCATCTTTACCAGAAAATAGCATACAGGGACAGGGTGATGATGATCACCAGGGGGCCAAGCCATTTAAGAGCCGGAGCCGGTCTCAGGTCAAAGTTCGTTTGCACTGGCAATTTTCGGGGATCGCGTAGAGGTTTGAACCGGGTAATAATGGCCATGATGATCACCAGAATCATAAAGGTTATGGCCATGCGATTCAGAAAGGCAATTTGACCAAATTGCCACTTTAAAAAACCATAGATAGGTACGCAGGCTAAAAGCGAGGTTATTCCGGCCGCTGGCGGCGTTTTCTGGTTAAAAAGACCGAAGATAAAGGCAGCCAGAATACCGGGAGAAATATAACCCTGAAATTCCTGAATATAATTGAAAATTCCCTTGAACCTGGGATCGCCAAGATGCGGGGCCAGCAGGCAGACAAAGAAAACAAAAATCAGGTTAGCCAACCGACCTATTTTGACCAGGGATTCACTGCTTGCATCTCTCTTTATATGTCGCTTATAAAGATCCATGGTCAGCAGGGTGGAAACTGAATTCAAGAGCGAACCAAGGGTGCTGATGACGGCCCCGGCTATGGCTGCGAGAATAAAGCCACGAAGACCAGGACCGACCAGATTCCTGATGAGCAAGGGATAAGCCATATCGGTTGTTGCGCCAGGAGCTGTCAGTTTATCCCGGAAGAGCTGATAGGACATTATTCCGGGGAAAATGATGATAAAAGGAATGAGAAGCTTGAGAAAGGCAGCCCAGATAATGCCCAGCTGTCCCTGACGCAGACTCCGGGCAGCCAGGGTTCGCTGGGTAATGAATTGATTTAGTCCCCAGTAATAAAAATTGGGAATCCAGAGGCCAATAACCAGGGCTGTCCAGGGAACAACAGGATGGCTGGCAGGCAGAATCACATGAAGTTTCTCCGGATTGGCGGCAAAAAAAGCTTTAACTCCGCCGACAGCTTTAAAGCCAAGGACCATCACAATAAGTCCACCTAAAATCAGGCCTGAACCCTGAAAGAGGTCAGCCCAGGCCACAGCCTTAAGACCTCCCCAGGTGGTATAAATGGCTGCAATAAAGCCAATAAGCCAAACAGATAACGTCAGATCAAGGTCAAAAATGGTGTGCAGAGCCAGGGCACCGGTATAAACCACGGCGGCAATACTCACCGCAATGTAGACAATTACCTGATAAAAGGCCATGATGGCTCTGGCTGTGGGCGAATAACGGTATTCTAAAAATTCAGGGATAGTGTAAATACCGCTTCGCAGAAATTTGGGGAGGAAAAAGGCGGCCACAAAAACTAAAACAATAGCGGCCATCCATTCATAGCTGGCCACAGCCATACCCGCTAATCCAGCCCCCTGACCTGACATGCCCACAAAATGCTCCGTAGAAATATTGGCCGCAATAAGAGAAAAACCAATGAGGGGCCAGATAAGACCTCTTCCGGCTAAAAAGAATTCCTCACCTGTTCTCTGTCGCCGGCTTTTGTAAACACTAAAGCCCACTACCACCATAAAAAAAAGAACGAAAATCACCAGATCGGCCCAGTGGAGGCTCATGCTTCTCTCCCTCTTCTCTTAAAAAACTTTTGCCTGAATCATCCATTTTTTCTTGATATTATCTTTAAAAGAGGGCAAAGACAAGACTCTTTTTTGCATTTCCAATTTGGATGAAACTATCAATCAAGTAAATTCATCTGAGCCTCTTGTTTTTCTTCAGGAGTTTTTTCAACGAGGATGAAATTATAGAATAAAAAATTAGCCATACTCGAAAAAATGATCATAGTTCTTTTCCTTCTGCCTCTGGTAAAGCTATAATATAATCTAAGATACTTATAAATAAGTCTACGGTTATCTCATTACTTTTATAAATCTTTTTATTCAATCCCGCCTGATTCCAGACCGGGTCTGTGATGTTTGTACCCATGATGGAAACTTCAGTCTCCCATATTCTTTCTTGGCCTGAAATTCAGCGCTGAAAATATTAAGCTCTAATCAGATGAAGGTGAAGGCCAGAAAAGAGGTGAGTACCTCTGATTCTCTTTCAGGCTCAAAAGAAGGAGACGCCACCATCGAGAAAAGCCAGAGGAAAAAGCTAAAGGTGTTAGCAAAGGCTAAGCTACCTCGTTGATTTCAAGGCTAGATAAAGAGTTAAATGACGACTCGAATAAACCCGCCGAATTAGCCAGTTTTAAAAATTTCAATTCTCTTGACTGCGGCACTGGTTGATTAGAGCCATAATCTTTTCCTTTTCCCTGGCCGAAATATTTTTCTTAACCGCCAGATATCTTTCAAGATACTTCAGAGCTTCCTTTTTATCACCCAGTTCAAAATAGGTAAGGCCAAGATTGTAAAGGGAAAAATCATAACTGGGATTAAGCTCCAGAGCTTTCTGCCAGCAGCCTATGGCTTCTTTGACCCGGCCTAGTTTTTTATAGGCGCCACCGAGGCCATTATAAGCTGAAACCAGTTCTGGATCGAGAGAAAGGGCTTTCTGGAAATAATCTATGGCTTTTTTAATATCCTCTTCTTTATTATCTTTGAGAAAGCGGGAAAGAAAAAGAGAACCAAGGTTGTTAAAAACAATAGGATAATCGGGATCGAGGGCCAGGGCCCTCTCGTAGGCTTCATAGGCCCGGTCGAGCTCTCCTTTACTATAATAGGCCAGGCCAAGATAATTCCACATTTCCGGATCATAATCCCAGAGGTTTATCCCGATCTGAAGAACTGAAATCGCTTCATCAGGGAAGCCTGACTCAGCCAGAAGAATGCCGAAAGAACTGATGATGGAGTAACTCTGGGGATTATTGGCCAGGCCGTCTCTCAAAATCTTTATGGCCTCTATAATCCGCCCTTCACGCTTATAAATAGTTGAAAGATAGGAATAAGCCAGATCAAAATTTGGCCTCACCGCAATTATCTCCTTCAGCGAGGCTATGGCTTCCTTAACCTGGCCATGATGATAGCCACCCATGGCTCTGGCAAATTTTTCCTGCAACGGCAGAAGGGTTTTTAAATCATCCTCAGGACCGAAAACCTTTTTGACTGCGGCTGGCTGGGCCACATAACCCAGACTGCGCAGCCTTTCAAGAGTTTCAGCGTCAAATATCTGTTTCTGACTACCCTGAGGATTAGTCAGCCTCTTTTCCAACTCCTCGAGCATCTGGCGGTATTTATCTAATCTGATCTGGGTAATTAAATTATTCTTTTCCTCAAAATCGGTTTCGAGGTCATAAAATTCGGGCAGAGGGCAATCAATAAATTTTTTTCTATCTTCAAAAAAGCCCTTAACTGGTGCCCAGCCACGATTGTAATAGGCATAAAGGGCCTCAAAATAAACCTGCCGCCCGGGCAATCTTTTTCCCCTTATCAGAGGGAGCAGGGATACTCCCTGCAGGTTCTTCGGCTTCTGGGAGCCAATCAGTTCGCAGATAGTTGGAAAAAAATCAATGTGAAAAACATAATCATTTATTCGGCCCGGCTTTATTCCAGGAGCGACTATAATCAAAGGAACCCAGAGAGTGCTGTTATAAGCAAAATAGCCATGGGTGGATTCACCATGCTCGCCTAAGGATTCTCCATGATCGCCTGTAAGGATAATAATGGTCTCTTCAAATAATTTCTTATTTTCCAGAAAGGAAAAAAGCCGGCCAAGCTGGCTATCCACATAGGCAACTTCCCCTGAATAGAGATTCTGACTGAACTGCGTTTTAAAGGGCTCAGGAGGATTGTAGGGCTGATGGGGGTCCCAGAGATGAATAAAGGCAAACCATGGCCTTCGTTGATTCTGAAGCCAGGCCAGGGAAGCATCAATGACCTTTTCTGCCGGTCTTTCAATATAAAAGAATTCCTGTCTGGCTTTGGTGCCATAACGGTCATCATAGACATCAAAACCCTGATTGAGGCCGAAGCGAGAATCGAGAGGGAAAGCTCCGACAAAAGCACCAGTTGAGTAGCCCATTTCCTTCAGATATTCAGCTATGGTCAGAATATCAGGGCTTAGCCGAAAGCGGGCATTGTCATGAACCCCATGATAGGGCGGCGTTAAACCAGTGAGCATATTGATATGGGAAGGCAGAGTAAGAGGCGTATGGGCAAAAGCCCGCTCAAAAATCAGACCGCGGCGAGCCAAACCATCAATATTGGCTGTCTTAACATAGCGAGAGTCATAACAGCTTAATCTATCAGGCCTGATGGTATCAATGGAAATTAGAAGAATATTCAATTTATTTTTGGCCGCGGCTGCCTGAGATCTGGCTGTCCCGAAGAAGAGAGTAATAACTATAAAAACATGAACAATAAAAATAGCAAAGGCTGGGGTTAATTGTTTTTTGAGATTTCTCTCCCTCCGGCTAGAATAGCCCATTTTCAAGAAATATATAAAAATATACCTTTTTAAATTAATTTTATTCATTTTAATTTTTATCACCAATGTTCTATCATCAGTATTTAAATTTTTTTGATCAACATTATTTTTCTCTCAGATCAGCCTCAAATCTGATCAAAGCTCTTATCTTGGCGATTATTTGAATTTTCATAAACCCATGAGCAACTCAGTGCTAATTTCTTGCCTGTTTCTTCTTTAGATAATCAATAAAGCCTTTAACCTGATTGGCTCTCTCTGATTCAGAATCATAATTAAGATAAAGTTCAAATTCCTTGAGGGCTTCCTCCTTCTTTCCCAGAGTAATATAGGCAAGTCCTAGCCGGTAGCGGGCATCAAGAAAGTCTTCCTGGAGTTTAAGAGCTCGCTGATAATATTTTAGCGACTCCTCATAAAGAGAATGCTCATAAAAGGAATTGCCCATATTATAAAGCACAATCGGATCATCAATGTCTTCAAATTTTATCTGGGAATACCAGGCCAGAGCATCCTCTTTTTTCCCCATATTAAGATAAGCATTGCCCAGCCCGAGCAAAGCGTATTTATTCTCGGGCTGGCGATCGAGCACCTTCTGGTAATATTCAATTGCTCTGTCATATTTTTCCATTTGAAAGTAACAGTGGCCGATATTTAAATTAATAATATAAGCTTCAGGTTCCTTTTCTAAAATACCTTCAAACACTTTAATAGCTTCTTCATATTTTTTTTCATCAAAGAGACTGTTTCCCTGTTCCAGGGCTACTTTAATCTCATCGGTTACCACCAGCCCTTCAACTTTCTTCATTTTGATTTCAATATCAGGATTTTTTCCCCATTCATTGACCTCAACACTTATTTTTTTTGGCTCATAGCCAATCTTCTCAAAATCAATGTTCCATTTGCCTCCCCTGATCCACAGGGCTCGCCATTCTCCATTTTTATCCGTTTCAGTCGTAAAGCCACTCGAGGCCTTAAGACAGAAAAGTTTAACCTTAACTTTTTCCAGCGGTTTTCCGCTTTCGTCATAAACAAATCCCCTCAGCCTTCCCTTTCCCTGATATCCCTGGGATAAGGTGAAAATGGGAATTATTAAAACTGATAGGATTAAAATAAAGAAAGTCAAAATTATCTTTTTCATCGGTCTTTCTCCTTTAGAAGGCCCGAAATAAAAGCTCTCTAACATTAAAATTTTTCTGAGATTTAAACCAATCTTTCCTCAATCTTTTCTCACCCTTCTCTAAGCTTTTTCTTGACTTTTAGCTCAGCTTTTGAATTCATTTTATTATTTTTATATATTTCCACCTAGACGTTCATTCTTTTTCATCAGATTTTGACCCATATCTTTATCAGATTAGGTCTGCCTCTTTGCATTTAATTTATCGATTATATTATATACGCAGAGCTCATTTTAGTTAAATGAATTCTTTAATAATAATTTGTTCCCAGGAAGAAAATTTATTTTTAACGAATGGAAAAAATTACTAACCCCGGGAAATGCCTGCAGTTAGGCTTATTTAATCTGACCCAAATCATGATTATCAATTTCTTTCAGCCGATTGCATTTATAAAAATTTCTTTTGAGGCCAGAACTTAGTTTTCGTCCTCGTCTGCTCTTCCAGGAATGCTCTTTTCTGAAATAAAAAAGGGGCCCTCATTGAGGGCCCCTTTTTGTGCCAGTTCTAAATTAGAAAGAGAAGCGAGCGCCGAAGCGGAAAACACAGGGATTAAGAATGCGAACCGTTTCACCATAATCACTGGCAGTCAGCAGGTTCTGTTTCTTCAAAGCGACATTGTTATTGGTAATGTTAAAGCCATCTACGGAGAGCACAACCCGGACAATGTCACTGATAACGAAGGTTTTTTCGAGCCTGAGGCTGAGTTCATAAAAGGTGGGCAGACGGTTATCGCCCTGTTTGCCCGCATAGATTCTAATTGAGCCGAAACCAGGAACAGCCATCCTGACATAGTCTGGCATGGCATAGCCCTCTCGAATCTGGAAAGCTCCACTGAAATTAACGCCAAAGGGGAACTGATAGAGCCAGGAGAGTTTACCCATCCAGCGAGCATTAACAAAAACGTCTGTCAGACCGGAGCCACCGCTCTGAGGAGCCACCACCCCACCATCATAGAAGGGCATATTATTAACTCCACCCCAATCAAACTCGCCATTGTAATAGAATCTCCAGTCAGCATAGGTGAAGGAACCATAGAGCATCCAGCGATTGGAAAATCTCTTGTTAAAGACTATCTGGGCAGCATAATAGCGCTGATAAGCCTTATCTGAGTTGGTTCGGTAAGTCGCATAGGGATAGGGACGGCGATAAAGTTTTCTTGTCTCTCCCGTTCTCGGGAATGTATATTCTCTATAAACTGTATAATCAGCTTGGGTGAATAATGAACCATCGGCTTTCATTGGGATATCCCAGACTAAGCGATGCCGCTTCTTGGCAAAGAGCTCAAGGGAAACGGCAAAATCGGGTAACACTTCTTTCTGATAGGAAATGGTCAATTCATCGAGCAAGGGGGAATTAAACTTCGGATCTATCTTATTGGGATTTTCTAAGGCAGCCGGATCATAGGGATTGATGCCACTGTACCAGAGCCAGTTATCAGGATCATAGATGTTTCTGGTCAGATCCCAGCCAAATAGCTCATTTTCAGTTACCTTGCCGTCATGATTCAGGTCATTCCAGTAAAGGTCAATTTCAGACCAGCCTGCAGGGTTATCAAAAGCGGCAGCCATATAGGCGGCCTGCGAACCATAGCGGGCAATAGAAAACTTAATCACATCCTTTCCGGTTCCGAAAATATCGTAGGTGATGCTCAGGCGAGGCGAAAGCACTTTCCAGGCTGCACCCGGATCGTATTCATCAATTTTTATCTCTCTAAGGAAATAGCTCAAGAAAGGAGCTGCTGGTTGATGCTCATTCTTGACTTTCGATTTTTCCTGGTCATAGCGCAAACCAAGGTTAAAGGAAAAGCGGCCAGCCGTAACTGTATCCTGGAAAAAGAAGGAAATTCGATTCATCCACATATTGATGTAATAGTCGCGGTGGATCCAGATCTCTTTAAAAGGATCGGTTACATCATAGTCAACTATAGTGACATTACCTTCATAGAGATCGAAAGTAGTCACGGTGGCTGTCAGATAATCCACACCGAACTTGATTTCATGGTCAGCACCGAAAAGTTTCTCTTTGAAATAATTACCTGTAGCGACCACGTTCAGCTGATTTCTATCCGTGCCATAATAATCGATGTTACCGCTGACAAAGAAGGTTGGATCATAGCTGATCCACATGTATTTTCCAGACCCGTACTGGGTAGGCTTGAGCTCGAAACCGCCGTCAGTATAAATGGCTTTGGCTGTAAGTAAGAGATTGCCGATAATCTGTTCGTCTTCAAATTTGTAAATATAACCAGGGCCGGTCTGATTCCACATGGTTTCAGGAGCCTGATATTCAACTCCCCAGGCAGTTCGATTCCATTTCAATTTGTTATCGTACTCAAGGAAAGCTTCAGCTCGATTACCCTTGAAAGGATGAAAATTGAGCTTGCCATAACCACTCAGGAGCCAGGTTTTGTCAGTAATACCTTTTTTTAAGGTTAAGGAGTCAATATCCTGAATTCCCCAGCTGCCATAGAACCAGAATTTATCGCGAATAATGGGACCACCAAAATTGACTCCATAAAGGTAAATCTTGTTAACACCAGAACCGGTGTAACCCTTTTGCTCCAGTTCGCTTGGAATATTCTTGAGCTGCCACTCTTTCTGGGAAGCATCAAGATAAAATTCGCCTGAATAATTGTTTCCACCTCTTTTGCTGATAATATTCAGCTGAATGCCTCCGGTGGGATTGGTCACATCATTAACACCATAATTAATTACCAGTTCTTCATATCCGGCGAGATTGACGTAGGCTGGGGCTGCTCCCAGGGCCGACATATCAGTAATATTGCCACCATCAATCATCCAGGTGTTGTCATCGCCAGAGGAGCCGTGGCCATAATAGGCTGACTGCTGCCCGGCCTCATTTCCGCCAACATCTTCCCTATCCACAAGTATTCCCGGGGCCAATTGCATGATAACCCAGGGATTGCGGGCCGTGGGTAGATCCATCAGCATTTCCTTAGAAACCCTGACACCGACCTGGGCTTTCTTGGTGTCAATAACCGGGGTAACTGCAGTCACGACCACTTCTTCCTGAATGGGCGCTGGTTCCATGGTCACGTCCAGGCGGAAGTCCTTACCAAATTCAACCACAATGTTTTCCCTGACAACTGTTTTGAAACCCTGAAGTTCAAATTTGAGCTTATAGTCGCGGGCGACAGGTAAGCGGGGGAAACGATAAAGTCCGGATTCGGAAGTAATTACTGTTCTTTCAGGATAATAGGCCGAAGAAATAGTGACGCTTACTCCAGGCAAGGGATTGCCATCAGGATCGACGACTGTCCCGTAAAGGGAGCCGTAATCCTGGGCTAAAGCAAAGGCTGCAAAAATCATAATAGCTACAGCCACAAAGATCGCTTTTTTCATTCTTTCACTCCTTTCATTAAAATTTTTTATCCAAACAAACCAGTGACATCTTTTCATTTTTGTTTCCTTTTCTCACCTCCTTTCTCCTTTCGTTCGACGCTATTTTTAAAAAATTAATTTTAGCAGTTATGCTGCTAAAAGTAAAAAGATTATTTAACCCTAAGGTAAAAATAAAATCATGAAATATCATTAGGTTCGACATTTTTTTAGCTGACTTATTTGTTCCTATCTGTTATTTGTTCCTGACTAGCTCAATTTTCCTGAAGTTTTTCTATATTTTTATTATGCATAATTTGTGCCAACTTTAAAAAAGCTTTTTTACCTTTTTACAGGGAAGAGAGACTCTTTATACCTCCTCCTATCCCCTTAAAATTCGTCTTTTTGAATTTATTCAAATTTACGAATTCAATTTTTTAAATCGAAAATCTAGGAAAAAATAAAATATATTTTATTTACGAATGTTTAATTTATTATTTTAAAATATCTCTTCCTTAATAAGGGCACAACCATAGAGAAAATTTTCTGGCCAGCTGCCGGGCTATTTCTCCCGGCATTGCCGGATGATCTTTTCAATTTTCTCCCTTTCTGCCTGACTGAGCTCTTTCCCCTTCAACTTAAGATAATTTTCGAGAAAGGGAAGGGCCTGAGCTTTTTCGCCCATCTCAAAAAGAGCTGTGCCCAAGCTAAGGAGGGAAAAATCATCTTCAGGATCCGCGGCTAAGGCCTTTTTCCAGGCTTCAACAGCCTTTTCCCTCTGGCCTGAAAGCCTGTAACTTACTCCAAGACCTCTGAAGGCCAGGCCAAGGCGAGAATCAAGCCCGGTGGCCTTTTCAAAATAATCTATAGCCACCTGAAGCTCTTTCTGATTTCTATTCTGGAAATAAAGGGAAAGATAAAGAGCGCCAAGATTAGAAAGCACTAAAGCATGGGTCGGATCAAGGGCCAAGGCCTTCTCATAACAGGCTTTCGCTTTTTCAAATTGTCCCAGGCGCCAGTAGGCTATGCCTAGCTCGTCCCAGACTTCAGGATCATCTTCATAAAGGCTAATGGCCTTCTCCAGAATTTTTATGGCTTCTTCATAACGTTTTTCCCTGACAAGAAACAGGCCAAAGGCTGAAGCCAGACTATGATCTTCAGGATTGGCTTCAAAGGCCTGGGCCAGGATTTTCAGGGCCTCAGAAGAACGTTTGAGTGAATAAAATATATGGGCCAGATAAATATAGGCTGAAGCGAAATTCTTTCTCTGGTTGATAACCTGTTCCAGAAGAGCGATGGCCTCCTCTTTTTTCCCCAGATCATGAAGAATTATGGCCTTTTCTAATTTCTGTTGAACAGGAAGGAAATTCTTGGGATCGTCCTCCGGACCAAAAACCTTTTTGGTCGGGGGCTGGGTCGAGACAATATAACCCAGGCTTCTGAGCCGGCGTAATGTTTCCTGATCAGCAGGCCTTTTTGCTGAGGCAAGATCAGCTTCAGCCATCTGAGACCTGATTTCTCTGAGCCTTTTCTGATAAACCTGAAGATTAACCTGAGAAGCCAGATTGTTCTTTTCATCGAAATCATTTTTCAGGTCATAAAGCTCTGGTACAGGCGCATCGATAAATTTCTGGCCAGCCTCAATTAAGCCGTAAAGGGGCGCACAACCCCGGTTAAGATAGGGATCAAGAGATTCGATGTAAATTGGATGAAGTCTAGCCTTTTTCCCTTGAAGCAGGGGCAAAAGCGAGCTTCCTTCAAGCCAGGCTGGCTTTTCTATTCTGAGGAAGTCACAGATTGTAGGGAAAAGGTCAACATGGCTGACAGATTCAGCGACCCGGCCAGATATTATCTTCGGGCCAGAAATGATCAGGGGTACCCAGAGCGTGCTGTTGTAAATGAAAAAACTGTGGGTGAGCTCACCATGTTCGCCCAGAGATTCGCCATGATCGGCTGTAAAAATAATCAAAGTTCGGGTGAACCATTGATTCTCTTTCAAAAAAGTCAGGAGACGACCAAGCTGGTCATCAACATAAGCTACTTCAGCCGAGTAAGGATCTTTGGGGAAGCGCTTAAGATAAGCCTCAGGGGGAATATAAGGTGAATGAGGGTCCCACAGATGAAGCCAGCAAAACCAGGGTGAACTCTGCTTTTGAAGCCAGTTAAGGGCTGAAGTGATAACCACCTCTGCCCTTCTCTCGCTGAAGGTGAAGGGAAGTGAAGGCTGAGCCGGAAATAGATCATCATATAAATCAAAACCCTGATTGAGGCCAAAGCGGGAATCAAGGGGGAAAGCACCAACAAAGGCAGCGGTTGAATAGCCCTCGGATTTCAAAATTTCAGCCAGGCTGGTCAATTCAGGTTTAACCCGGAAACGAGCATTATCTCTAACTCCATGGGATGGCGGGTTCAAACCAAGAAGAATGGAGGCATGAGAAGGTAGTGTTATGGGTACATGCGCAAAGGCCCGTTCAAAAACAACTCCTTTCGTAGCTAAAGAATCAATATTAGGCGTCCGAAGATATTTATCGCTGTAAACGCTGACTCGATCGGGCCGGAGTGTATCGACGGTTATGAGCAGAAGATTCGGCTTTTCTTCTTGGGAAAAGAAAGGCCGGGCCTTTCGAGGCAAAAAAGAAGCCAGGGCTACCAAAAGAACCGGAATTAATATGGTCAGGGAAAAGAATCGAGCCGGCCATTTTTGAAGATACAGGTAAAGTTTCCTTCCCAGAATAAAACTTTCCTCAGCTTTTTTCATGGCTGAGTCCCTAAAAAATTCATGACCGTATACTTTATTTTTTTAAGTTCATTTTAATTTTTACACTTTGTTATTTTAAATTCTACACTTTGTCTTCTCTATACTTTCATTTCTCAATTTCTATGCTTTCCTTATCCCCGATTATCTCTGCTTTATGATTTCCTTCTCCTGTTCTTCTTTTAAGATTGCCCTTTTATTTTCGATTCTTTTCTCATTCTTTTTTCTTGCGAGGCTATTTTAACCCGGATTAACCTTTTCTTAAAGGCCCAGGGGCGTGTCAGATTCTTTACTCTGGCCAGGAAATAAAAATGTTTGTGTCCCCTTTTTGGGGGAGATAGCGGCGAATCAGACGAGAAATGGTGGTAGCAGCCGGCGGATCAAGGTTGGCCAGAACAATTATTGTCCAGCCAGAATACCCATCAAACTCAAGAACAGCATTTATCCCTGGAGCTCCGCCGGCTACAGCGAGATTCCATCTCCTTCGGTCAGGATTTAAAGTTCTTTCTTCTGAATTACGACCAGGCTCAGAACCGCCGAAAACCCAATCTGTCCAGGGAGGCGAAAGAAACTGAAAGCTGTAAAGGGCTTCGATAAATTTCAGAAGGTCTCCAGCTGTTGAATATCCGCCCCCAGCAGCGCTTCCCCAGGCAGGCCTGGTGTAGATATTTTTACGCCAGAAAGCGCTCGTTTCCTCTTTTTTTTCCTGAATTTCAGACCCCATGTTTATAGGCCTTAAATTGATTAAACCCTCATTTTTTGTGTCCTTTGCTTCTCCAGAAGCCTCATTTCTATTCACCTTTCCTTTTCTTTCGAGCGAATTCTCCTTTAAGGACAGCCCTCCTCCTTCTTTAGATAAATTCTTATGACGGCCAGAGATTTCCCTGGTATAACCTTCAGCCAGATGGGGAACAGGTTCATCAGCTTCATACCAGGCTGAATCTTTCATTCCGGCAACATCAAAAATATTACTCTTGATAAACTCATAATAATCAATCCCTGAAGCCCGGCTGATTATCTCTCCCAGGACAACATAGCTACCATTGGAATACATCTGCTTTGAGCCGGGCTTAAAAGCCAGCGGTTTACTGGCAAAAAAACTGAGGTAATCCCGATTGTGCCGAATAAAGTCTTTGGGTGTTCTCTCAAAATCAGGGCCAAAAAAATCGCCAATACCTGAAGTCATTTCGATCAAATGCCTGACCTTTACCTTTTCCCTGGCCTCAGAATTAGGATAATCCGGAAGAAACTTGCCCAGGCAATCATCCAGGGAAAGAAGTCCTTTCTCTATGAGCTGAGCCACAGCGATTTTAGTAAAAAGCTTATTGATGGAGCCAAGATTGAATTTAGTTTCAAGCTGGTTGGGTACCCCGAATTCACGACTGGCCAGACCCCAGGCTTTAAAATAAACAGGCTTAAAATCGCGGGCGATAAGGACAACTCCGGAAAATCTGTCCTGAGCTGAAATTTCTCTAATCTGACGGTCAATTTCCTCCAGAGCCTGATCCGGTGGCAGAGGGGGAACTGGAGGTAAAAAAGAATCGGGCCCGCCCTCTTCCACTGTCATTGCGACCAGATAAATGCCTCCATTCTTCGACTCGAATTTAAGATTTATCACGCAGCCTTCATCTTTTTCTCCCTGAAAAAGAAGTGAAAATTCTTCCGGTGAAAGCTGATTTATTTTGACCGAAACAATATTTCCAAGCCGTTCTCTCAGGCTGAGCAATTTCATGGCCCTTTCTGTAGCTGAAATCGACTTCAATTTTTCTCCTGACGAGCAGGCGGCGAAAAATCTTTCCAGGCCGGCTCTTTCCATCATGATAAAAGACCGGGAAAAAAGAGCTGCCCTTTCCCCGGCCGGTGTCTTCGGAAATCCTGCTTCTTCGGAAGACAAGAACTTTTCGGAAATAAAAATTGCTTCTGCTCTTATCTTTTCGGTTAAATTAAACAGAAGGGCTGAGAAGACGAGAGAAAAAAGAATAAAATTCAAGAGGGAATAACTTCTTTTCATTTTTTTATTTTTCATTCACCTTCCTCCTGCTAATTTAAGGCCTGTTTAAAAATCCGTCTTAATTTTATTTTAGATGATAATTTGTTTTCTCAAATAAATTATCAAGTATAGATAAATTATCAATCATGTTAAACATGGCATCTTATCAGGATGGGAACCCGTAACAACGCTTTTAATTTAATCTCTTCAATGAAAATATTATTAAAGCTCGCCTCTTTGCTCTTAATTTTGCCGATTTTTAAAGCCATCTATTTTTTATTGTGTTCCTTTCAATTTAACCTGGCCATGAAGCTTACGGTCTTGTCATTGAACTGAAAGAAAATAAATAAGTTAGTTCCCGAAAAAATCTCCAGTTCCTTTAGAATTGAGGTCATCTTTTTTCATAAAATTTAATCATGGCTTCAACCCGAAAGCTGGCCACCATATTTCTGATTTAGGTCCACTCAATTAAAATTCGTCTTTCAGCCTTACGGTTTCATTGTCAGAAAAAGTTAATTTTTTAAGGCAAGGACCTTTCCTGCTTCCGGTTGAGAAAAAAATTTTTAAAAGATAAACTTTTGCTTGCCTGATTTAAGTACAGCTGGAGGTGACCATGAAAAGGAAAAGCCCTCTTTTCTCTTTTCTCTCTCTTTCTTTTTACCCTTTAATTTTGTTTTATCTTTTTTTCCTGAACCCGCAAAGGGTCTTTTCCGCCGAAAAAGATGACCCTGTTCTTCCCGTCGCCATTCTGCAAATTCTGAATAATGAAATTTCCGGGGAGCTCGCCCAGGACTATATTCGGGATATAGCTCGTTATCATCGCCTCCAACCAAGCCGTGGCTATAGCCAGGCAGCTCAATGGGTGGCGGAAAAGGCGAAAAGTTTTGGCCTATCTGATGTCCAGATCGAAAGATATCCGGCTGATGGCCAGACCTTTTATTTCATGTATCCCACTAGCCCTGCCTGGGATGTGGAAATGGCTGAACTCTGGATAACTAAACCCCAGGAAGAAAAGCTAACCAGTTATGCGGAAATCCCGGTTTCAGTGGCTATTAACAGCCGCAGCTGTGAGGTTGAGGCTGAGCTTATCTATGTCGGTGAAGGTACTTCCCCCCTCGATTATGAAAAGGTTGAGGTTAAAGGTAAAGTCGTTCTGGCTTCAGGGCCGATGGATAGTGTGGCCAGCCTCGCCGTTGACCGTTTTGGCGCCCTGGGAGTGGTTACCATAAATATGCGCTTTGCCGATGATGAACCTGATAACGTCAGCACCCTCCGCCTGAGGACAAAAACGCCCGCCTTCGGTTTTGGCCTTTCCCATCGCCGGGGGGAAGCCCTGAAGGCCAGGCTACTTCGGGGGGAGAAAATTTTTGTGCGAGCCAGAGTGAAAGCTGAAATTAGTCCCTATTATTATGAGAATGTCGTGGCGACCATCCCTGGCACAGAACTCAGGGATGAAGAAATTCTTCTGACGGCTCATCTCTGTCATTATAAACCGGGCGCAAATGATAATGCCTCAGGCTCAGCCTGTTTACTTGAAATTGGCCGCACCCTTCGCCGGCTCATTGATGAGAAAAAAATCAATCCGCCCAAAAGGACAATCCGCTTTCTCTGGGTGCCGGAAATGAGCGGCAGTATTGCCTGGGTGGCCAAGCATCCCGAGGAAATCAGGCGGGCTGTGGCCGGCATAAACCTCGACATGGTTGGCCAGTATCTCAATCAGAATAACTCAACCTTCTTTCTCCATCTCACACCTCATTCAAGACCCCATTTCATCAATGATTTACTCATCAATTTAATTGAGTTTCTTGCGGCCCATAATATGCAGGCTTTTGGCACGCCTTCAATCTTCCCTGTTTATTCTCTTTCGGGAAGCCGTGATTCTTTCCGCTACCGAATCATGCCCTATTCAGGTGGAAGTGACCAGGTGATTTTTAATGATGGCCTTATTGGCGTCCCCTTTGCCTTCTTCCTGGTCTGGCCTGACCGTTATTACCACACAAGCGGTGATCAGCCAGAACGTTGCGACCCAACCCAGCTCAAGCGCTCCTCTCTTCTGGCAGCCGCGGCTACCATTTTCTTAAGTGATGATTGCCCTCACCAAGCGCGCCGGTTAGCCGGCGAAATGGCCGCCCGTAGCCGGATAAGATTGACCGAAGAATTAAAACGCGGCTTCAATCTTCTGAACTGGAGTGAAACAAAGGATCTGGCTCTGAATTATAAAGAAGCGCTTAATTTTATTGACCAGGCGATTAAAAGAGAGGTCGCGTCGCTTGAGTCGCTGAAAAACTATTCTCATCGCGATAAAGAGATTGATCAATTTCTTAGTATTTATATCGATAAACTAAAGAAAGAGAAAGCGAGCTGGCTGTCGGAACTCGACCAGTTTTATCGCTTGACCTGTCAGGCAAGAGGTATTAAACCAGAAAGAATCAGTTTAACACCTGAGGAGATGGCTGCCTCGAAAATTATTCCGAAGCGCCACCCGGAATTAAAGGGACCGGTCAATCTCGCCTATTTGCGCGAAAAAATTAAAGACCAAACCGAAGCCTTCAATCTACCTATCTTTCAGGAAGATAGCCGCATCACCTATGAAATCCTCAATTTTGTCAATGGGCAGAATAGTTTGCTTGATATCCGTCAAGCTGTGTCGGCTGAATTCAAACCAATACCTCTGAGCTGGATTCAGGCCTATCTTGAGCTTCTCGCGCGAGCCAGAATCGTTATTTTCTGACTTCGCCCGAGCCATGCTGGAGAAAATTTCCAGGGAGGACCAAAAAACCACTTTCAGAACCACCAATTAATAAAATTTTCTTTATCTCAATTATTCTGTGATAGATTTAAAAAGAGCTCAGGACCAAAATAAAAGTTTCTCCGCTTTTACATTAATTGATAACTTGCTTTGCTATTTCAGTTAATTTCAGATTGACGGCGGAAGTCAGAAATTAAACTATATCAGGGAGAACTTCAATAAACGATCAGGCAAGCGATTTATCGTCATCCTGGTGCAATAGTCGGTCAATAAAGGCGAAAATATTTAAAAATGGGGTAAGCGATTTTCTTTTCGCTTGAGCCGGCCGACTTCAAATAGGAATCAAAAAGGCTCCAGCCAACAAAGCCATCAGCAGCTTCTGGCTCAAGGCAATAAAAGGCTAAATTGGCCAGAGGCTGCTCCAGAGAAACGAGGAAAGAACCGGCAGGAATCTGTCGCTCCTTTACAGGAACAAAATTTCCTTTAAGCACTGTCATGTCATAACCCCAGCGTCTTTCTTTCTCCACCGAATCAATAATGAATTCTTCGCCGTCAGCCTGACATGGTCGAGAAATGGTTTCTACTTTGATATTATGAATTCTCAATTTTTCCACCACCCAGCTTAACTCTGCCGGAATGATATAGCCAAGGGGAACTCTGGCTTCTTTTGTTCCTACTGGCCTGGTTAAATGCTCGACTCCAGGAACAACTTCGGGGGCGCCAAGGGCTGCTGGTTCAACTCCGGCCATAACACTTGTTCCGGGAAGAAGAAACGGACGGTTAGAACGATAGGCCAGAAGATCAATTTTTCCCCAGGATTCATATTTTCCCGCGACATAATTCTTGAGCTCTCCTCGAGATGCCTTTTCCTTAATCTGGCGAACCACTTCATCGTCTGCCTGCTGGCAGATAGCCTGCATTTCCCGGCCATGTTCATGGGTATATTCAAGAATCGCCGAAATCAGGGAATAATGCGCATAGATTTTACGCTCGAAATGGACATGACCGGGTGTTTCCGCCAGAATCGACATTCGGTTGCGTAGTCCATAGGCGGCCGCAATAAATTTGGCCTCGGTTGACCAGATGGCCAGATCATGACTCCAAACTTTCGGTGGCCAGCTTTTTTCATCAAAAAGGCAGTGAGTAAAAATTTCCAGTCCATATTTTTCTCGAACTGCCTGCCGCAGGGCCGGAAACATGACTTCAAAAACATAACCGCGGGGAGCAGGATGAGATGCAGGTACAGTTGAGGTAGCATAAACAATGGCGTAGCCATGATTGACCCGGCCCATGGCATGACCATCGTAAATAAGCAGTGGATCCCAAAGATTGAAGATTGACCGGTGAAGGCCGATGACTTCAGGGGTTTCCAGCTTGATCGCATCCCGATTGAGATCAAGATTCTGGCTATTGGTTCTATTACCGATAAGATGAGGCCAGCCTTCATTTAACCTTAGGGCATCATTACCATCAGGGTTAAAATTGGGGCAGATAATTAAAATTTGATTCTTGAGCAAATGCTTTTTGGAGCCAAAAAGAATTTCCCGCATTAAAATCATGAGGGCCTCTTTGGCTTCAGCCTCAGGCGGATGTATATTACCCTGAAGGTAAATAACAGGCTTACCTGAAGCCTTAGCTTCGCCTGGAGTGGCCACTCTCGGGTCTGCCAGGACCACAGCCACTCCTGCCCTTCCCAGAGGTGTCATAAACATAGGAATTATTGCCATTTTGTCAGTCCGCCAGCGGAGTTTATCAATAAACTCCAAGACTTCAAGAGAAGTGGAAGTTCGCTCGAAGGAAGTTTTTTCGGGAACGGTCCGTAGCTCTTCTGGCCATTCACCCCGCCAGCCAAACGGCACTTCGTTACCCCAATAGATTTTCTGAGGAGCCGCCTCAACAGAGGGAATAAAAAAATAAGCGTAGAGGCAAAAGAGGGTTAATAATAAATTAACAATCCTTAAAATTTTTTCTCCTTTTTCATGCCATTTTAGATCTCGCATCATTCACCTCTTTTAATCTTAATCATTCATTTAATAAAATTGCTTTTTATTATCTAACATTTTTAAAAATTTTTTAGAACCACTATTTTCCAGCACTCATGGGTCGTGTCAATTTTTGTTCGCAAAATGGCCATCGTAAACTCTCCATTTTTAGCTTCTAATTAGCTGCTAAAATTTGTTCTTGCTCTAATATAGGAATCAGCTTATCAGCTTTGATATAAGCATAATCATTGGCCCAGTCTTCCATGTATTCAGTGAGATAGCAAGTAACAAGACGAAGATAAGATTCAACCGAAGGAAAAACTCCTACCACCCGGCTCCTCCGCCTTATCTCACGATTCGTTCTCTCCAGCTCATTCAATGATGAGATGCGGCGCTTATCTATCTACGGAAAATTATAAAATTGAAGAGAATCCTCAAGCCCTTCCTCCACGAAGCGCATGGCCTCAGGATACTTGCCCTCATACTCCTCGATGATAAGTTGAGCTAATCTCTCGGCACTTCCTCTATCCGGCTGAAGCCAGATCTTTGTCAACTTCTCATCCAGACGATCCTTATCCCGAGGCGACACTTTAACCAGAGTATTCCTCATGAAATGAACCTTGCATCTTTGCCAGCAAGCCCCTAACCATTCCTTCTTTAGCGCCGCCTGGATTCCCTGGTGAGCATCAGAAATGAACATCCTCACTCGCCTCACCCCTCG